>JAANMT010001214.1_pt1 | contig 25899 bp, 20 predicted proteins | sample 7279711 | NCBI WGS metagenome assembly JAANMT01 (sample SAMN14094538, study PRJNA606508) | bioreactor metagenome | isolation source: A lab-scale SPAN reactor treating ammonium-rich wastewater day 1 | place: Ireland: Galway | collected 2017-01-16 | reverse complement strand
CCTCTCCTTCGAACAGGCTGGCAGAGGAATCCAGGCTGTCTCGCGGAATCCTGATTTCAGGCACCTTCAAGCCAAGTGAGTGCCCCACCTGCTCCAGGACCCGCACATCACCGGCCAGCACCGGACGGCAGACTTCCAGAACAGCCGGATCCGACAAAGCCTTGAGGCAGATTTCCGGCCCAATTCCCGCAGGGTCTCCCTGGGTGATGACAAGCAGAGGTTTTCCTGTCGTCAAATCCTGCTCCACACAATCAAGCCCGCAGTCTGGCTTCAGTTTCTCAAGGCAACTGCTGCCTGGAAACGATGGACTGGAAGGGGCATTTCGGAATCCGCCCCTTTCACGCTTTTCCAGATAATCTCATTCAGCTCGAACATGGGTGTGCGATCATAGGAACTGAAGTCCATCTGCATGGATGCTTCAGCCCCCCAGGCTGTTTTAGTGTTGGTTTCGTTGAGGTCGATTTTCGGCGGAATCACCTCATAGGGCTTGATATTCGGGTTGACACCGAGAGCCTTGTACATGGGATTCGCCGCAGCATCGAACTGGCTCATGGGTTGGAGTCCGAGCAGCAGCTCGATGGTCCGCAGCATGGAACTGGTGGTGTACAGGGTGCTGTCGACAATCCCCTGGAGCGAATAAGGGCTGATGACCAGGCCTTCCGTGCGCCGTGCATCGATATGATCCGGCCCATCCTGGGCATCATCCTGGATCACAAAGATGGCGGTCTGAGGCCAGTAACGGCTCCTGCTGACACGTTCGACAATCATCCCGAGGGCGTAATCATTGCTGGCGACACAGGCACGCGGGGTGTGTGCGCCTGGTTGAGTGCCATGAGTGTGATCTTCAGGCAGAGCCATGACGATGAAATTCGGAAGCCGTTTTCCCGGATCGGTGCTGTCGTAGTTCTTTTCATACTCATCAAATTCACGGATGAATTCGCGTGCATTCTCTGTGTCTCTCGCACCCCAGGAGAGGTAGTGCGGAGCGACATGCCCATGCAGTGCGCCGAGAGATGGATGGATCGGGGTCATGATTCCATCCTCGCTCTGGCGTTCGGCAAATTCACCGTATGTCCGGTAGGTCAAGCCTTTGTGGGCGCACTGGTCCCAGAGGTAGCCTGAAGAGGGATAGATCGCGAAGGAACGGGGAGAATCACTCCAGCCCCCATACTCCGCCGGCCAGTTCTTTTCGGTGTAGTCGGTGGCATAAGCCGCATTGGACCACTGGTGTCCATCCACACTCACCTCCGCATCACAATAGAGATTGTCAAACAGGACATAGGTCTCCACCAGATTATGGATGTTGGGGGTGATCTCACGCCCGAACAGGCACAGCTCGGGATCCCCTTTTCCCTGAGGCAGATCGCCCAGAACCTGGTCGTAGGTGCGATTCTCTTTGATGATGTAAATGACATGCTTGATCGGTGAACCGGCACCCACACGGCGTGGGACAATGGTGGTCTTTTCATCCACTTCAGGAGCCAGGACCAGCAGCTCATCGCGGTAAGGGCAGTATTTATACACCTGGCGGGTCAATTCCAGCATGTTCTGGCGGCACCGGGAGGCATCGATGATGCTGACTGCACCTTTCTGGCCGGATTTGGTTGTGACTGTTTTCCCGGTTTCCCTGGCTTTCGGACTGTGAGGACCATCGACATTGGAATAGGAGGCCACACCCTTTGAATTGCCGACGAACAACTTGCTTCCATCCGCACTCACAGCCAGCGCTGAGGGATACCAGCCAACCGGGATGAAACCCAGAACTGTCCCTTCCCCGGTTTCCTCGACATCCGCGACAGCGATGTTGTTGTTATCGGCATTGGCGATGAACAGGGTTTCCTCTTTTGGGTCAAGGGCCAGGGCATTCGGAGTGGAACCCTCGGGGGCGCGTTCATACAGGGAGGTGATCAGTGTCTCCACCGGGCGGCCCCTCCTGGTGTCGATGATTACCACTCGATTTTCATTGGAACAGCAGACAAACAGCCTGCCATTCCGGGTCAGAATCAGATCGCATGGATTATCCCCCACACGCATGACGGAATTCAGCCTGCCTTCGGCCGTTTTGAAGTGGCTGACTGTATCGCTGCCCCAGTTCGAGACATACAGATCCTCCCCATCCGGGGAAAGAACAAGGTCATAGGGGCTTTGCTCGGTGGGCCAGGTTCCGATGACTTTTCCCTGGTCGGTATCGAACAGGACCACTTCATTGGTCATACGGTTCAGCGCATACAGGATCGGCTTCGAGGGATGATGGACCAGCCCGGACCAGAAAACCTTTTCCTTGGGAAGTTCGACTGACAGAGTCGTGGAAGCAGTTTCGCTCAGTTTTCCCTCTGCATAGCCATAAACATAAACCGGGGCGGCCGGGTCATCCTTTTTCCTGGTATTTCCGCCGGACACATACAGCCGTTTTCCATCCGGATGCCAGGCCATGCCGAACCAGGCGGTCTTTTGTGGAATTCTCTGGATGGCTTCTTCGGTCTGGGTGTCAATCACAACCAGCCCATGGGGGTTGAAGCCGCAGGTCAAGGCAACCGCCACCTTGCCATCCGGTGAAAGGACCAGGTTCAGGATCTGGTCTTCAGTTTGAATCTGTTTGCCAATGGGGGTGAGGGTCCATCCATTCGGCAGCAGGTAGCCCTCATCGGTCGGCCCGGGGAAAGGCCCTTCCGCCTGTGCAATCCAGGAAAAGGCCAGCAGCAGAAAAACACTCTGAGGTTTCTTCATTTTCTTCCTCCTTCTGAAAGCCGTGTTGATTGTATGACTTCGAATGCAGGAGCAGCCACTCCAGAGTAATTGAACAGATCATTCAACTTTCTTTAAGGATGGGCAACCGGTCTCAAAAAAAAGAGAGCTCTGCTCAAGGAGCTCTCTCCAAACAAATCCGATGCATCCGGTCCTGAAAGAAGCTTTTAGCGCTCCATCAGCATCCAGTTTTCAATCGATGAAAAGGTCAATCCGCTCTCGATTCCGGTCGAGTAAGAGGTTCGATGAGCGGGACTGGCAGAACTGTCACTTGTGGTCCGGAAAAAGACCCAGTTGCCGAATCCACGGTAAATCGCCTGAGGGTTGTAGTTCCTGTTCGGATTGTAAGGAAATTCCCCCGCGACACCGATTACCGGGACTGGTTCCTGATCCATCTGCCAAGTCGCCCCATTGTCGGTCGAGTAGAGGGAAACGATGAAATCCTCCCCTCCCTGCTGGTAACCATAGGCATACCAGGTGTTGGCACGGTCAGGGTGCCTGACCAGAGTAGAGACATCATACCCCAGGATTCCTGTGCCATGCTCGAAGGTCCAGGTGATGCCATCCGCAGAGGAATACCAGTTCAGCTCCCGCCCGGTCTGCTCGGCGGAACCTTCCCGGGTGTTCGCCAGACAGACAAAACCCGCTCCATTTCCGGCAGGGCAGAAATGCTCGAAAGGACCATCGGCAGTTGGAATGGAATCCCCGGTATCCGCCACACCGGTGATCGGGGTGGCATTCGACCAGTCGATTCCATTGCTGCCGGTAAAGGTATGAACCTCGTATCCCGGGGTTCCATCATCCCCGGTATGCCACATGCGGAACGAATTTGCCCCCAGCTGGACCACATGGGCTTTTCCCCGGGGTCCGAGGGTTCCAGTGCAGAGAGTATATCCGGACCAGGCTGCGGGGTTATCGCCTGTTGATTCGGCATAAGTGATATCATTGCTGCTGGAGGCATCGGCCCAGGCTCGGTATTTCCCGGCAAACGGGTCATAAAGGACATGCGCATAATAATAACGGCCCGCACCTACCGAGGTCTGCAGCAGAACCGGATTGCCAGCACCCTCGGTGATGGCAATATCGCTCGGTGCTGCCTGGGATGCCGCAGCTGCCACCAGGATAAACAGACAGAAAAGCCGCTTTTTCATGAATCGCCTCCTGTGGAATAAGTCTCGAATGAACCAGGAGAAATCTGGTCGTCAGACGGCCTCAGATTACCAAGTGTCGATTAGTCTGTCCAATAATAAATTGCTGTCATTCGAAAAAATCTGCCAATGGAAGCCTGGAGGGTGTAAATTGAGATCATGATCTGGAAGTTCTGGACCTCAACAGATCCCGAGTATGCCGCCCAGCAGAAGGCCATGCTGATTTCTCTGGCGGTCGGAATCGGTTTGTTCGGCCTGAAGCTGTCGGCATATCTTTTGACTGGTTCGGCTGCAATCCTGTCCGATGTGGCCGAGTCGGTTGTCCATCTGCCGGCAGTTGGAATCGCGGCTTACTGCCTGTGGCTCAGCCAGCGCCCTCCCGACAGGAAGCATCCCTATGGGTATGAACGGGTGACCTATTTCTCCGCCGGACTCGAGGGGGCCTTGATCATCTTCGCCGCCCTGTACATTTTCTATGAATCGATACACCGGCTGATTGCAGGAGGAGAAATCGAATCGATCACAACAGGAAACCTGCTGATCGCGCTCTGTGGCATCCTGAATGGTTTTCTGGGCTGGTACCTGATCGACACAGGAAAGAAACAGAATTCGCTGATCCTGGTGGCCGATGGGAAGCATGTCCTTTCCGACTCCTACACCAGTGTTGGAATCGTAGTGGGCCTGGGGCTGGTGGCGCTCACCGGATATTCATTCCTCGACCCACTGATTGCATTGGCAATTGCCGTAAATATCCTGTTTGCGGGCTGGCACCTGGTGCGCGAAGCGATCCTGGGCCTGATGGAAAAGGTGGATCCGGAGGTTGAAATAACAATCCGCCGAATTCTGCTCGAAGCAGAGAAGCAGCATCGATGCTATTTCCATGAGCTGCGCATCCGAAATACCGGGAGAACCACCTGGATGGAAATGCACATGCTCTTTCCAGAGGATGTGACCATCCGCCAGGCCCACCAGCAGGCCACACAGGTCGAACAGTCCATCCATCAGGAGCTGGGGGGACGTGTGGTCATCACCACCCACATGGAGCCTTGGGAGACGCATGAGGAGGAGCATGAAACCTTTCCGGACCACCCGGGGCATCACCATTAACGGAAAGCGGCGGCACTCGAAGTGATTTTCCTGAAGATAAACAGGACGGGCGTGAAGTCTGCCTCTGCCTTCACGCCCGGATGAATCGATTGCTTGAAGAGTGATCAGTTATACAAAGACCAGTTTACAGCTGATGATGGCGGACCCCCGAATCGCGCCCCCAGCCCCTGGCCCGGCGAGCCGGGAGCCAGCTGATAGGGGGCTTCAGCATCGGGGTCGGTGTTCAGAAAGACCGGAGTGCCCCGGGTGACTGTTCCCAATCCGCGGACACGCAGATCCTCTCCGACATCTCCGCAGGACAACCGGCAGCCAAGAATATTTTCACGATCGCCAAAGCCCGCTGCGACAGCATCAGCCCAGACACGGGTGTCTTCATCCGCAATGGTTCCCACCAGGCAGGTATCCACCTGGAGAATCGCTTCTGTTGAGATGTAGTTGTTGAACACGGCAGACCACAACGCTGAACCATCGAACATGGTCTCCACACCGAAAAACCAGGCCCTGTAGAGGCCAGGAGGATCCAGCGGTGTTGTGGCACCCAATGGGATTCCGGCTGCATCGATCGCCGGCGGTGCATTGTAGCCGATGTTGTGGAAGATCGAGTTGGAAACAATGTGCCTTGTATCTGTTGTCCCGCCACCGGTTCCAACCACACAACCATTCAGGCACTTGTCGAAGGTGCAGTGGTCGGTGGTAATCGTTCCCATGGTGTTGTGGTTATTGATCGCACCATAATACCCCTTTTTGGCGAATGCACTTCCACAGTTGACGAAGACACAGTCGGTTACCCGTGCCCAGTTATCGAGATGGCCATTCTGAGTATTGATGGCGATGGCGGCATTTTCACCATCTCCATGGTTTCCCTGGTTGGTCCGTGTGAAGACAGAATGGTCCGCCACCACACAGGCTCCACGGCCGCGAATCGAAAATTTGGCAGCTGCATCCAGGCGGCAATTCATCAGGTAGACAATCACCTGGCCCCCAGTATCGCCACGATTCGAGGGGAACAGGTGAAGATCAGAACTGTGATGGATATAACAGTTCTCGAAGGTTACATCGATGATCCGGTCCGCCCCATCCGGCTCATGGGAGTACATGTCCATGCGAACCAGCTGAGTTGCCTGGGAATTGGCTGATGACAGGTAACCCGGATAAATATCGGCTACTGGTTCGAGCAGCTTGTCTGTGGCCACACCGCATAATTCACAGTCACGGACAATCACATTGTCACAGTTGCGCCCATTGGAAGTCGGTTCACCCCCCGCCGAGCCTTGCGAGCCGCAGAAAAGCAGAGGAATCGATGCGGACAGATTCCCGGCCTTCCCCGGACGAGGCCTCAGAATGCAGTTTGTGATCTCGACTCCCTGGGCGATTACAGCGATGCTGCCGCAGGCTACCTCTGGATTGGCCTCTACAATGACATTTGAGATTTTTGAGTTCTGTGCAAAGACCTGAACCACAGCCCCACGCCCGCCATCCTGGGCATCGGTGTAGGTGTGTGAATCATTGGTTGTGATCACCGGGCGATCCACACCGGTTTTTGTCGAGGTGAGTGTGACCGCCGGTCCACCGGTTAAAGTATCGTTATCCCCGATTGTGACATTCTCTTCATAAACACCGCTGTCAGTAATGGTGATATGATCGGCGCCACTGTTTATGGCAGACTGGATTGAAGTATAAGCACCACCGGAGCCTGCTTTGTTGACAGTAACAGAAAGCCCCCAGCCTGTGCCTGCGGAAAAGAGGCAAAAGGCAATTATTCCGACCCGGACAACTTTCATCATTTTTCCTCCTGGACAGATTTTATGGTGACTCGAGGCAGAACAGGCAAACAGCAATCGGACGAAGAAGAATTTTCGCACTCCAGGAGGGGAGCGTCAATCAATATTTTTCAACTGTCTGTTGGCCCTGGCAAAGAGTTCCCGGGCATTCCCATTGAATATCCGGGCCACATCACGGGAGCCGAGGCCAAGCTGCTGGCAGGCGGTTTTGAAACCCCTGAGGGCTTCATAGGTGTATAATGTATAAGTGGCTTCGATGTCCGGGCTTTCACGATCTTTGTTGAAATAGAAGGGATGGCTGGTGCGGTTGACATAGGTCCGGCCGGACCACTGACGCCTGCCACGCATGTAAAATACCGGATTGTCAGTTCCATACAGAATTCTATCGGGACCGATGTGTTCGAGCGCCAATCGATGGACCTCGGGATTCAGCACAGCGGAGTTGTCGAAGTACAGCCCGGGATCCTCCGCCAGGGGCAGCAACCCCTCTTCGGCATGAGGGAGAGTGTAGGAACGCCCGAAATGGGCAATGACGAGGATTATGCTGGGGTACCTCCGCCGGATCTCCCGGATTTCACGGATGTTGCCGGGATGCCCAAGACGGTCGGCATGAGGGACATGGAGGGTTACCCAGGCATGGTGGTGGTTCAGGACCTCCAGCTGGTGATGCGGCAGAAAGTCGAAGATGCTGGATTCGATGTAACGGTCGCGGGTGGATCGATCATACCCGATCAGGGTGTAGTAGGGCTTCACTCCGATGATGCCGGGCTGCCGGAGCCACCATTCGATCTGCCCGGCCACCCAGGTCGGACGAATGACCGCCAGCGACAGCCAGCCTCGTTTGGGCAGCTCTTCGGAAAGGTACAGATTCGCACCTTCGATTTCCCATCCAAGGCCGGGGAAGCCAAATGCCAGGCAGGTGACCTTCCGGCCAGGGAAAAGGGTCCGATAACAATGCTCGGCGGTTTCGGCATCCTGCATGTCCATGAGCTCATTGACCCAGTAATCCCGTTTCATTTCCTCGGTCAGGGTTTCGACCTGATAACGGGGATGGACAATATGAACATGGGCATCGGCCAGCTCCTGTGGCACCCATTCTTCGAGGTGCTCTTCCCAGAATCGTCGATCGATGTCACGGTAGGTGTAGAGCGAATGAAGGCGAATCTCGGGACCAGGGTCAAATGACATTTTCGGATTCCTTTCCTGCAGCTGCTTCCGTTGGCAACAGTGCCTCATTTGGCTAGACTGAAGGATGTAGAATACATGAGTTTCATTGAGATAATCAGGAAGGAGGGATTCATGGAGCGAAAGGGTTTTACATTAATTGAGTTGTTAATCGTCATTGCCATCATACTGATTCTGATCTCGATTGCTTTGCCGAATTTCCTGGAGGCGCAGGTGCGCGCCAAGGTGGCCAACACCATGGGAGAGCTGCGGTCCCTGGAAACCGCCCTGATATCATACGGCCTGGATCATAAGCGCAGCATGGGAGACGGGTCTGAGGTGGGGGGAGGGAATGGTGAGGGAAGCCTTTATGTTTACTCGCAGCTGACCACACCGGTGCAGTACTTCAAGGGCATTCCGATCGATGAGTTTCACCCGGCCGATCGAGCCGTTGACAATGCGGGAGCCGGAGCGGGAGTGCGTGATCCCACAAACAATGTGTATCGATACTATGCGGCACGCTGGCGCTGCCTGGCATCCGGACATACACCTCCAAACCCGGCCAACCGTGCCGGAGAAAGATGCAATGTCAGAGGAGAGGTCCGGGGGCGGGTCGAGGGTTTTCCTTTCGACCCGGATGCAGGGTTCGCCGGGCGCTGGATTGTCGTTTCGGCGGGGCCGGACCGAAGCCATGGATATGGCGAGTGGATCATGCATCGGCCCGGGATGAGGCTGGGAAATCCCCGTGTTTATTCACCGACCAATGGGACTGTCAGTTACGGCGACCTGGCGCGCTGGGGAAATTAAACGTCAATCAGTCAAAGAGAAGGGGCGGAGTCCATCTTCATCTCCGCCCCTTCGATGATGATATTCTCAGGTCAGTTCTTTGCCGCGGGCAATGATCAGCTTGCCTGAACGGATCATTTCGATGATGCTGAATTTGGCAAGCATCCGCTCCATGGCATCCAGTTTTTCTGTATCCCCAGTGGCCTCGATGATCAGGCTGTCATCTCCGATATCGACTGTCTTGGCCCGGAACACATCGACAATCTGCAGGATTTCGGTGCGGTGGTCGACTTCAGCCTTGATCTTGAACAATCCCAGCTCGCGGACTACCGCTTCCTCATCACCATGCTCGGCGACACGAACCACATCCACCAGCTTGTCGAGCTGGCGGATGATCTGATCGAGAACTCCCGGATCGCCTTTGCAGGCGATGGTCATCCTCGAGAAACCGGCATCATGAGCCGGGCTGACCACCAGCGAATCGATATTATATCCCCGGCGGGCAAACACCTGGGCCACACGGCTCAGGACGCCGGGACGGTCATGCACAAACACACTGATGGTGTGTTTTCCATTGGAACCATTTGCTCCTTCCATCTCAGGTACTCCCTTCCGGTTTGGCAAGTTTCAATTTGGGTTCTTCGATCAGCATATCCTTGATGGCCGCCCCAGCCGGGATCATTGGCCACACATTGCTTTCTTTTTCGACCACGGCATCGATCACGCAAGGGCCATCATTGTAATCAATGGCCTGTTGCAGGACCCGTTTGACATCCCCGACCCGCCGGATGCGGAATCCTTTGGCCCCATAAGCTTCGGCAAGGCGGGCAAAATCCGGATTCCCGACCAGGTCCACGCCTGACAGCCGGTTGTCAAAGAACAATGCCTGCCATTGGCGGACCATCCCGAGGAAGGCATTGTTGATGATCAGGACTTTGATCGGAAGCTTGTTAATCACCGCTGTCGCCAGCTCTGGCAGAGTCATCTGAAATCCGCCATCGCCGACAATCGCCCAGACCTGGTCATTGGGGCGTCCGAACTGGGCGCCGATGGCTGCGGGAAAACCATATCCCATGGTTCCTGCGCCACCGCTCGAGAGCCACTGGTAATCCAGATCAGTCTTGTAGAACTGGGCGGCCCACATCTGATGCTGCCCCACATCGGTGCTCACAATCGCCTTGCCTTCGGTCAGGCGGTACAGGGTGTCGATCACCAGCTGGGCATGCAACCCGCCCCGTTTGGGATACTTGAGGGGATACTGCGCTTTCCACTGCTTGATTCTATCAAGCCAGTCACGTGTATCGAGCGCATGAACATGCTTGATCAGCTCTTCGACAATGATTCTGGCATCACCCGCAAGAGCCACATCGGGTTGAATGATCTTGCCGAATTCCGCTTTGTCGATGTCGATATGAATCTTCCTGGCGGTCGGGCAGAATTCGCTGAGTTTGCCGGTGATGCGGTCATCCCAGCGCCCTCCGATGCACAGGATCAGATCGCAATCCACCAGGGCCTTGTTGGCATAGGCGGTTCCATGCATGCCCATCATCCCCAGGGAGAGGTCATGATTTTCCGGGAACCCCCCCTTGCCCAGCAGCGTGTTCACCACGGGAGCACGCAGTTTTTCTGCAAGGGCACGCACCGCTTTGGCGGCCTTCGAGATCAGCACGCCATGGCCCACATAGAGGATTGGACGCTTCGATTCAGCCAGCAGATCCGCAGCGCGGTAAATGCTGGTCATGTCGCACATCTGCGGGAAACGATACCCGGGGAGTTCCAGCTTTTCCGGAAACGGGGCGGTGCACTCCCGTGAGGCCACATCTTTGGGGACATCGATCAGAACCGGCCCCGGCCGTCCGGTGTTGCAGATATAAAAGGCCTCACGCATGATTCGCGGGAGATCATTGGGATCCTTGACCAGGTAGGAGTGCTTTACGACTGGAATGGTGATCCCGAAAATATCTGCCTCCTGAAAAGCATCCTTGCCCAGCATGGGGGTGATCTGCTGCCCGGTGATCACAACCAGCGGGACAGAATCCATGTTGGCAGTCAACAGGCCGGTGACCGTATTGGTTGCCCCGGGACCACTGGTCACAAGGACCACGCCCGGTTTGCCGGTCACACGGGCATAACCATCCGCCATGTGAGTGGCGCCCTGTTCGTGACGGGTGAGGATCAATTTTGTTTTGGATTCCAGGATCGAATCATACACAACAATGGCTGCTCCTCCTGGTATTCCAAAGACATACTCCACATTTTCCCGCCGAAGTGACTCGATAATCGCATCTGAGCCCAACATTTTGTGTTCTTCCTTCGTCGTTTTACAAGATATATGACTGCTGGAGCCTTATAACCTTGCATTTTTCAGCAGACCCGAACATCGCAAGACTCTGGGATGGGGACTACTGAGCGAGATAATGACTGATATTAAATCGCATGTCAAGATACTATTTCACAAGTCATGAAAATAATTCTCATTTTAATACATACATGGCCCATTCACCCTGTATGTCAGAATTTATGTGGCTTTATTGACTGATATCCTTCAGGGTATTTCATTAACAGGGTTTATTCGGTTGAATTTGACTTGGTGGTTTTCTGTCTGGGATGCGGGATTACCCATCTTCGCCGGAGGGCAACGGCCACCATCTTCATGAATTCACTGAAGATATTTTTATTTTGGCCGATACGCAATAAACTATCTTATTGACATACAAGTCTTTTTTGTGTACCTTTCCTTTCAGAGGGTGTAGAAGCAGAGGAATTATAACCAGCCCTCTCGATAGAAGGCTCGAGGACATGGATGCCCTCACCTTCAGTCGGCTCCAGGAAAGGTCGGTGGCCAAGGATGGCACAAGGACTGAGTCTACCCGCACTCTCCGGGGACCCGGGGAGCTCCCTGCAAACTTTATTGAGCGGCCTTTTTCAGCAGAACCGAGCCAGTGGTTCTCCACCCGAAACCCAGCCAGCTGGAACACAGACCGCTCTGCCGGAGGATGTTCTGGAACTTGGCGGAAGGCAGCAGATGCCCCTTGCCATCCCACAGCCGGGGGGATTGGTTGTGGCGCCGGATGGCACCTACCAGTTCAGCCGTTCGAGTTTTTCCGCTTCGATGGATTTTTCTCTCAGTGAGACCCGTGTGGCGGCTGCCGAGTCTCCGGAAGGGTCGAATGTTTTCGCATCGTTAAGGGATTTAAGGATTTCGATCCGGGTGTCTGCCGAATTCGAGCAGGCATTGGTCGAAACCGGGAGAGCTCGTGGTGGCAATCCGCAGGTCAACTTTGGCGATGCCGCGCGCCAGGCAGTTGAGCGATTCAAGACTCAGCAGATTCGGGCTTCCTTGAGCATCGATATTTCATTCAGCCAGACTTCGATCGCCATCAATAATGAAGGTGGGATTCAGGGTAACCTGGAAGCCCTTTCAGCCGATGGCTCCTTGGGGGGATTCGCCGTGCTGCTCGAGACCTTTTTCGGAGATGATGAGCAGTTTGCGGCATTCCTTGGAAAGCTGCGTGAGTTCCTCCAGGGAGTTCAGGGTGGATCCACAGCCAGACCGGCACCCGCCGCAACCACACAGGCCCCTGCTGCAGCCCCACGGGAAAGCGGAGGGCCTCAGTCTTTCTCAATGCAATCCCAGTCGCTTCAGGTTTCTATGGATTTTTCTTTTGAATCGACCCGGATGGAGATTCGCTCCAAAGAAGCCCCCCCCGCAGATCCGATCGTCCTCGAGCTGGATGGAGATGGAATCGAGCTGACCAGCGCCGCGGCAGGGGCCGATTTTGACCTGGATGCCGATGGACAGGTTGAGAAGATGGCGACAGTAAAAGGCGGAGATGGTTTCCTTGTGCTCGACCGCAATGGGAATGGGAAGATCGATGACGGCAGGGAGCTGTTTGGAGACCAGCATGGCGCCGGGAATGGCTTTGAGGAGCTGGCGCGTTTTGATTCCAACCAGGACGGGCGGATTGACCGTGACGATGCAGTCTTCAATCAGCTGCGTGTGCTGGTTTCTCAGGGAGAAGCACAGAGTGTAGCACAGATGACGATGTTGTCCCTCGATCAGCTGGGGATTCGTTCGATCAACCTGGCGGCCCGGGATGTTTCACAGGCTGCCATGGGAGGGAATCGCCTCACCCAGGTCTCACACTTCACCCGTTGGGATGGAACACAGGGACAGGCAGTCGATGCCTTATTGAATCGGCTGGTTTAAGATCACAACCCGGAACGCGAATCGCCATGAGCCTGCCTGGCGGCAGCTCATTTCCCGGTTTGAGGCGGGGGGCTGAGCTCATCGGTAACGGATGCCGGGCTTTCCCCTTCTCCCTCTTCTTCCTTCAGCCTGCCAGCATAAGGAGCCATTGACGGCTGGGCCTCTTCGGAGATCGGCGGAAAAGCGAATGAACAGCTCTGGGCATTGAAGAGGAGCGGATATCCATACATGTCCGCCCGAACCAGTTTCTCATCGAAGGTCTTTTCGAAAGTGTCGATATCCGGAGGGCACTGCCCGTCGTGGTTCTTCCTGTAATCATCCAGGGCAGCATTGTAGCCAGCCAGGAAATCACGCCTCTCATCCATGCAGATGCCGGTGCTTACCAGCTCTGCCTTTCCTTCGATGGTGAGGATCAGATATTCCCCGCCATAAGGGTCGATCGGCATCTCCGGTTCGACCGCTTCCCGCACCATCGGGTTGTCCTGAACAGCTGTGACAGGATTCACCAGGTTGGGAAACAGGCGTGTGGTGGCATCGGTAAACCACTTGGCGCTCATTTCGCGATAACGCTGTGTGGCTTCTTTCATGATCTGGACTGTTTTCAGATCGGAAATCTTTGTGGGCGTGGCATTGTGGATTTCACGATAAACATCCTCGGCAAACTTCCAGAAGGTTTTATGCTCCTGCGCCACAATCCTTTTGATGTGATCCACATTGAGTGTTTTCAGAGCCACATTGTCAGTCGATGCGGCATCATGAGCGAGTTCCATGAGGGGCGGGAGCGGATCCGGCTCGATTGAACGGCAGGCGAAGTATTCCAATCGCCTGATGAAGTCGGGGCAATCCGATGAAAGCTGGGCCAGTTTGTAGGCGCTGCAGCCCCATTCGGGTGTTTCGCTTTTGAGTTCATACACCGCCACATAACCGGCATCTTTGGCGACTTTCCACAGGTCGGGAAAGACAGCGCCAAAAGCCGGGCCAGTCGCGGTCTTGAGGTCATCTGTGGCACTCAGCTGGTGAGCGCCATGGATCAGGAAGCGATAGGCATCCACCTTGCCCCGCTCGGCGCTGGTGAAGGCGAAGCCCCAGAAACGGTATGCGCCTTCGTAACGTTTGTCGATTTGAGATACCGATGTGCCGAGGGAGTGAAACTGCTCGTATTTGACCGGGTGTTTGTCGAGCAGGGGATAATTTCTGCCATAGAACTGAATCCCGCGGATGAGCGAGAGATCGGCCACCAGGGCATCGTGCCCCATCGACAGCAGGGAGCGCACCCCCGGGCTGGTGAATTCGTACATGTAGTTGTAGACATAATCAAACCGCTGGACAGTCCAGGCCGAATATTGGCCTGCGATATACAGGGCTGTCAGAAGAACCGCAATGAGTGGAGCTTTCTTTTTCATCACAAAGGCCCGGCCCGGTCAGAAATCCCTCTTGGAAAAAGCGACACATCCCAGGCCCAGCACAAGGGCGGAGTATGTCAGAGAATGGAGCACCGCCGGCCCGAGGGGGAAATAGGTCTGGGCTGCCGGCAGAAGCTCGTAATACACCGCCAGCTTCTTGAGGTTGAGCAGGTCCAGATGGGGGCAGAGGTACCAGATAAAGGTGAGGAATCCTGTAAACAGGTTAGTCCCCTCCTTTTCGGTCTGAAGACGGATGTAATCCCAGAAATCATTGGTCATGTGGCCGATGGCATAGACCATCAGGGTCATGACCGCGGACAGGATTGGTGTCGAAAAAGAGGAAAACAGGATGGCGATGCTGATCACGATCAGCATTTCGAACAGCTGCATCCCGATGGCGGCAGTCACCCACATGAATGAGCGGTCCCCCAGTGTCGTGAAAGGATGGGAAAAGCCGCCCAGAAACCAGAACATGATCAACAGCAGCATGAAAGTCATGACCGCCATGTTGGCATAGACAGTCATGGTCAGGCCGAGGAACTTTCCGAGAACGAACTGCCATCTCCGGACCCCCTGGGAGATGATGGTGTAGATGGTCTTGCTCTCGACTTCCTGCGGAATCAGGTTGACCCCGATAAACATGGCGACCAGAAGCCCGAAGACATTGATCGAAGAAAGCCCGAGATTTTTAATGACCCTCATGCCTTCCTCAAGCGCGAGGCTCGACAACAGGGTCGAGCTCACCAGCAGAAGCAGGGCGAACATCAGGATCAGGTAAAGAACTTTATTTCGAATCGCTTCTCGAAAGGTGTTTAAACCGATGGCAATGATTTCTGTCATGGCTCTTGAGTCTATCCTTCCACCAACAGGTCAGGTTTCTAAGACAACATTCGGATCAGCGGCCCGAATGGTTTCGACAAAGATCTCCTCGAGGTTCTTTCTTTCGGGGATCCAGGAAATGATCTGGGCTCCTTTGGAACGCCACAGGTCCAGCTTCTGATTCGCCTCGGCGGTGTTCGGAAGCACCGACTTGAGAAGGCCATTGTGGAACTCACCAGCCAGATCGAGATCGGCTGGGCTGGTTCCATCCGGAAGGCGGATCTCCAGGCGGATCTTGTTTTTCTCTGTGCCCAGCAGGCTGTCCAGCTCTCCCATTTTAAGCAGCTTTCCATGATGGAGAATGGCCACACGGCTGCACATGTCCTGGATATCGGAGAGGATGTGGCTGCAGAAGAAGATGGTCCGCCCCTGGTGTTTCAAGGCATAAATCAGGTCACGGATCTCTTTGCGCCCGATCGGATCGAGGCCGGACATCGGTTCATCGAGAAGCACCAGTTTCGGGTCATGCATGAGAGCCTGCGCCAGGCCGATCCTTTGGGTCATTCCCTTGGAATATTCCTTCAGCAGAACATTGCGGGCATGGCGCATTCCAACCAGGTCAAGAAGCTCATCGATCCTCCTGGATTGGTCATCCGGAGGAATGCGGTTCAGGCGTGCATAAAACTTCAGGAATTCCTCTCCCGTCAGGAACCGGTAAAAATAGGGGTTTTCAGGCATATAACCCACGCGCAAACGGGTGGGGGTATCCTTCAGATTCGTATCGAGAATATAGGCATTTCCGCTGGTGGGCTTGAGCAGGCGAAGCAGGATCTTGATGGTCGTGGTTTTTCCAGCTCCATTTGGCCCCAGAAACCCGAAAATTTCACCTTCCCGAACCTCGATCGAGAGGTTATCGAGTGCAGTGAATTTCCCGCGCCGCCAGCCGCGGCGGAAGATTTTGGTGAGGTTTTCTGTTTTCAGAACAGGCATCGATCTTCTTCAAAAAATTATTTGATAGTACAAGATTAAACAGGGATTCTAAAAAAGACTGTCCTGCTGTCAAGGCAACCAGCCCCCACAGATTCCTCACGCCGAAAAATCGATAACCTGGTTCAAACCCGCGAAGCGAAATACCCTGAGCAAATCCGGAGCGACATCACGGACTTTGAGTGTGGCCCCATTGCGCTGGCAGTCCATTTCGCACAGCAGAAGAAAATTGAGAAGCTCACTGGAGACATAACGTGCGCCGAGAAGATCCACAATCACCATTGGGCACCCTTGGCTGAGATAATTCCGGATCTCGGTTTTTGCATCGAGGATTCTTTCCGACCCGGTGTCTGGATCGATTGCTTTGATAAACGCAGGTGGTTGAGCAGTCGCTTGATTCAGCTGTTGATTGCCCATCTTTCAGCCTCCTTCGAGCGGCTGTAAAAGCCAGATTCCAACATTGAATAGAAACGAACCACCTTCGAACCGGGTAACGCGGAATGGCAGTCAGGCTGGCACCCTGTTCCCCCTCAGAAACAGGAGTTTTCTGGTTCCATTTTACTCTCCAGCCGACCCCACTGCAAATGTTTTTTTCGGGGATGCAGAAAATTATCCCAGGAGGGCTTCGATCCGATCGAGGACTATTTCCGAGTTTCCCTGCAGGAACAGGTCGACCCGGCTGGAAGCAGGTGTTTTCTCCGGATTGATCTCGATCACAGTAGCCCCATGCCGTTGGGCCTGGAAAATCAGGTCCGCTGCCGGGAAAACCACTGCCGAGGTCCCAATGGTGAAAAAGAGGTCACATCTGGTGGCAGCCTCTGCCTTTTGGACAACATGGGGATCGATTCCCTCACCAAACCAGACCACACCAGGCCGCAGACTCCCTCCACAGTAGGGACATACTGGAGGAAGAGAAGGAAATGGAACAGTTTCATCCCGCCAACGGTGCGGGGATGCCACACATTCCTCCCAGCAGCCGACATCCCATAAAGATCCATGAAAGCGTGTCACATTTGCAGTTCCGGCCAGCTCATGCAGCCCATCGACATTCTGGGTAATCAGGGAGAAATCAGGATACCGCCGGCTCCAGGCAGCCAGGACCTCATGGCCACGGTTGGGATGGCACTCCAGCAGCCTTCGGCGCCTCTCATCATAAAAACGCCAGACAAACCCGGGATTTCTTGCGAAGGCCTGCGGGGTGGCAACATCCTCGGGAGGAACTCCTTCCCACAGCCCCTGTGCATCGCGGAAGGTGGGAATGCCGCTGGCGGCGGAAACACCCGCGCCGGTCAAAACAGATATCCGTGGTTTTTTCTCGAGGAGAAGGGCGACTTCGCGGACAAGAGGATCAGACGGCTCTGCCATGGATGAGGGTCGACACGGGGCACATAAGGATGTGCCCCGTATCGCGAATCGATTTCAATTACTTCCACTTAATCCATTTGCCGCCAGCCTGGCTGCTTTTGACTGCGGCCTGAATAAACGCCATGCCGATCCTGCCATCTTCGACATTGGCATAACGGTTGCCATCGCATTTCCAGCTCTTCCTGGCATTGTATGCGCGCACATCCGCCTCGAAACAGCGATGCAGCCGTGCGAAAGCATCATGGAACGCCTCGACATGGCCCGAGGGAATGGTCGGCTCGTTCATGAGCTCGGCGGGCACATTCTTGAGGAAGCCATCATTGGGTTGGACTTCTTTTCTCCAGTAAACACGGTCCGGCTGCCCCGGCAGATTGATAACGACCTTTTCGGCATCTTCCTGACGCCAGATCAGAGTTCCCTTTTCGCAGTTGACCTCGATCCCCAGATCGTTCTTATGGCCGATGGCGATCTGGCTGGCGCGGACGATGGCTTTTCCGCCATTGCTGAGCTCGTTGTAGGTGGTGAAGTGATCATCCAGCATCCGCCCTTTGACAAAGGTCTCGAGGAATCCGCGTGTCGCCACCACCTCGAGGCCGGTGACATAGCGCAGCTGCATGAGGGCATGGGTTCCGATGTCGCCCCCGCAGCAGCTGATGCCGGCACGCTTGGGATCGACACGCCATTCGGCCTGCATGACTCCCTGTTTTTCGGTCAGGCCGGCCAGCCAGCCCTGGAGATAATAGGAATCGGCCCAGCGAACTTTGCCGAGCAGGCCGCTGGTGATGATGAAACGGCTGAAGCGTGTTGTCCAATGTCCGAGATAAGTGTGGGCCACTCCAAAGGGCACTTTGTACTTCTTGACTGCCGCCACCAGGGCTTCCGCCTCTTTCATGTTGAGTGAGAGAGGTTTTTCACAGAAGACTGGAATTCCAGCCTTGATGCATTTGACCGCCGGATCATAGTGGACAAAGTTCGGAGTGACGATCAGGGCATAATCGATGCGCTCGCTATCAGAAGCGTTTTTCTGGGCAGCGATCAGGGCATCGTAGCTCTCGTAGCCTCGGATCGGGTAGGGCCAGTTCTCAGCCTCTTTCATGGCAACCTGCGGATCGGGATGAAGCGCCGCGGCAACAACACGGCGAGTTCCATCGAAGTGAATTGCACGCTGATGAGGCTGGGCGATAAAGGCTCCGCCTCCACCACCGATCAGTGCGACATTCAACGGTCTCTGCGACATGGTCCACACTCCTCTATTTGGATCAGGATTCAATTCTTCAGCGGGAGAGGCCTGTGAGCAGACTGGTGCAGGGCCTTTCCCCTGAGCAGAAGACTCAAGGATTGTGCGTTGCACAGACAGTGTCAAGCCATCCAGACGGACAGGCGCGTTTTGATATAAGGACACAACGCTCTCAAGCCGACAGCAAAAACCCCGGCCCGAGGCTTGCCATTTCCCGGCAAGAAACGGTATACCATTCCGCGGCCATACATCCACAAAGGGAGATCACCCGTTTTCTGTAGGGGCACAACATGATGTGCCCAGGGAAATCGCCCGTTTTCCGAAAGGGCACGTCATGCCGTGCCCCTATTTCTTCGGAATCAGCAGGTACCCCCGGTTGGCGCCAATCAAAGGATGAGGAGCATACTTCTCCGCCAGTTTCCAACCATTGGACTCAGCTATCCGGGTCACTTCACGGGTTGTTATGAAATATCGATGAACCACTCCTTTGTTTCCAATGAAGATGGATTTGACCACCTTGGAAATGTGTTCATAACTGTAGCGCGCCTTGCAGGTCAGAACCACGCCATGGCGGCTGATGCGGAACATCTCGGAGAGGATGCTTTCACGCAGCGAGCGTGAAGGCAAATGGTGGAAGAAGCGGGCGCAGAAGATCACATCGAATGATTTATCCGGGAATGGCAGCTGCTCGGCATCCAGGCGGACCAGACCACGTCCATACCGGGTCTGCTCGAGGAGAGTTTGCGCCACACGCAGCATCGGGTCGGAGATGTCCCCGCCAAACAGCAATGGCCCCTGATTCCCGAGTTCCGGGAAATGGCGTCCATTCCCGCAGGCCAGATCAAGGATTGGCGCATCTCCAGCCAGAGACAGGGCTTTTTGTGCAGCCCAGTGGGTCACTTGTTCGCTGCTTTTACCTGCCACCATGCGGCGATTGGCGGCGACAATTTCAACCTGAAAACGCCCTTTGGCCAGATACCCAATATTTGGACTCACACATTTCTCTCTTTTCCATTCAAATTCAGTTAATCTTCATAATTATTCTACAGGATTGCAGGAATACAATTCCTTTTAATAAAAAAAAGCACAGGTCGATATTCCGGGCTGAGTGGGTTATCGTTTATAACGATCTGATAAATCCTGACAGGATGGAGGATACGATTATGGAGGAATTGACCCGGCGCGATTTTATCAAGGGAACCAGTGGAGTGGCCGCCGGAGCGGCTTTGGGCCTCGGTGTGCTGAAACATTCAACAGCTGCCTGGGCCGGTGCGAATGATCGCATTCGAGTGGCTGTTGTGGGAACCAAAGGGCGGGGGAAAAGCCACATCAGCGGACTCGCCTCACTCGAGGGTGTCGAGGTCGCCACCCTGTGTGATGTGGATGAGAACATTCTGGCCGAACGCGCCCACTGGATGGAAAACGACCTCAAAATAAAAGCCCCCGCCATCGAAACCGATGTCCGCAATGTCCTGGATGATAAGGGCATCGATGCCATATCGATTGCCACTCCCAACCACTGGCATTCGCTGGCTGCGATCTGGGCCTGCCAGCGTGGGAAACATGTGTATGTCGAAAAACCCTGCTCCCATAATCTGTGGGAGGGCCGAAAGCTGGTCGAAGCGGCGCGGAAGTATGACCGGATCGTTCAGCATGGCACCCAGAGCCGTTCAGCCCCGGGCATCATGGAAGGAATGCAGAAACTGCGTGAAGGGATCATCGGCGACATCTATATGGCCAAGGGGATGTGCTACAAATGGCGCGACACTATCGGCAGGAAGCCGGATTCCGCAGTGCCGGCAGGAGTTCATTATGACCTGTGGCTCGGCCCGGCTCCGCAGCGCCCCTTCAGTGAGAACCGTTTCCATTACAACTGGCACTGGCATTGGGATTACGGCAATGGAGACATGGGCAACCAGGGGGTTCACCAGATGGACCTGGCGCGCTGGGGGCTGGGAGTCACTCTCCCCAGCCATATCAACTCCATGGGTTCGCATTTCATGTTCGATGATGATCAGGAAACCCCGAATACCCTGCTCTGCTCTTTCTTTTATCCGGATGCCGGGAAGAAAGGCAAAATGCTGGTTTTCGAAACCCGCCACTGGATCAGCAACCATGAAGGGGGGATCGGCACCGGCGGTGATAATGAAGTCGGGAATATCTTCTATGGAGAAGAGGGATACATGGTCATGGATGGTTCCGGGTATAAAACTTTCCTGGGACAGAAGCAGGAACCGGGTCCCTCGAGGGATGGAGGTGGCGACCACTTCGCCAACTGGATCGAGGCGATTCGTGCCGGAAATCGCGACCAGCTGCACGCCGAAGCGGAAGAAGGGCACTACTCCTCAGCTTTATGCCACCTGGGCAATATCGCTTACCGCCTGGGGAGATCCCTGATTTTCGATCCGAAAGCGGAAACCTTTGTCGGAGATTCAGAAGCCCAGCAGATGCTGGCCCGGAAGTATCGGGATCCTTTTGTGGTTCCCCCGATTGTCTGATTCGTCTGGATGGCACAAGGAGGGGTGGCCCCGCAGGCCATCCCTCCCCTCAATTTCTCAAACCGGCCTGTTTTTTCCAGTCGCGATCAATTTCTTCCACGGTGAGATTGGCGATATCTTTGAGCGCCTGATCGAAGGGAACTCCTGCAGAAAGTGAGCGCATCAGCTGCCGCAGGCCATTCATCCAGATGGAGTCGACCAGCTCGGCCACCAGGGCTTTCGATTGCAGGCATGCCAGACGGATTGCCCCGGAATCTTCGAGTCGGGTGATTTTCTCTGGAACCAGGTCCTCGACCCGGAAAAGAAGGAAGTTCTCCCCGGCCGAAAGGAGCTGTTCGACTTCATCAGGGCTGAGCTTCCCTCCCGCGGGGTGGAGATACTGGGCCAGCCCGACCGCGAACCAGTAGGGAATTCCGGAACCTCCAATGTTCAGAACCAGGCTGCCGACATAATGGAGGGCGAGAGCCTCCCTGAAGGCTTCGGAGTTTGGATCAGTCTCCCCGCCTCCCATTGAAATGCGGTCACCTTCCAGGCGCAGCCCTGGAGAAGAAAGCCACTGATTATAAGGAATAAAGGGTTCACTCCAGCGGATCGAGACCACCAGGGGTGTTTTGGGGTCGACTGTCAGATTGCGGGCGACCGACAGGCGGATGTCTTTGAGAACTCTTTTGAGAACCTGATCCTGAGAAGGATTTGCTCCTGGGGACTCCAGAATAAAGAATGCATCCTGGTCGGAAAGGGTTTGTCCCTTTTTTCCGGCTTCAATTTTGAGGCGTTGAACCAGAGAAAGAATTTCCGGGTTCTGGCCAAGAATCTCGAGAGCCATCTCAAGGTCGGCGATGGCATCCTGAAAGAAATCCTGTTCGTAGTAGATGCGTGAACGGTCCAGGTATGCCAGCGCTTCCTCGGGATTGACCTGCAGGCATTTGTCATACAGATCGAGCGCCTCGGAAACATCATTGCGTGCAAACTTGTCTCTCCCCTCGAGAAGGTAGATGCGGCCACGGGTTTCACGAATGGTTGCGGCAATCTTGCCCAGCCCGAATTGATCCACGACTTTCTGGGCATCCAGAATCGCTTCCTGGGCTTCGGCAAACTGCTTCTTTTCGAGCAGCTCGACCGCCTGGTTCTGGAAAAAGATCGCCAGATTTGAGGCGACCCTCACATCTTCCGGGATGATCCGCAGCGCCTCCGAACAGGCTGCAATGGCCTCATCGACCTTATCCTGCCGAGCCGATTCTATCGAGAGATTGTTCAGGGCATTAAACAGGTTATAACGGATGATCGGCTGCAGGGGTTCCAGGGCAAAGGACTGGCGGAAGGATTCGGCGGCTTTGGCATAGTTCCCCTCCCGGGCATATTGCACCCCCATCCGGTTGAACTGATTGGGGTCCAGGGGTTTGGCAGCCAGGGCCACCAGCACGAGAACCAAGGAAAAAGAACCCATGGCCATCCTTTTTGATCCAGGCGGATCTTTTCGAAATTATCCCCCGCTCGAGAGCTCCTTTTCCAGCAGCTGGCGGCATACAGCGGGATTGGCTTTGCCTTGAGAAGCGCGCATGACATGCCCCATGAGAAACCCGAGCGCCTTTTCTTTGCCTTCCCGGACATCCTGGGCCGGTCCCGGGTTTTTAGCGATCGCCTCCCGGACCAGCGCCAGAAGGGCCCCTTCGTCACTGACCTGACGAAGCCCCTTTTCCTCGACAATCCGGGCAGGCTCTTTTCCGGTCTCCATTACCTCTTTGAGGATATCCTTGGCGATGTTGTTGCTGATGACTCCCTCTTCAACCAGGCGAACCAGGTCGACCAGGCGTGAGGCAGTCAGAAGGGATTCATCGATTTCGATTTCGCGGGCCTGCAGTTCGCGCAGCACTTCGACCATGATCCAGTTGCTGAAAGTTTTCGGCGCGGAGTGTTTCCGGCAGCATTCTTCAAAATAATCGGCAAGCGCACGATCGGTTGCCAGGACCCCGGCATCATATTCCGGAATCCCATACTGCTGAACAAACCGTGACTGTTTGGCATCCTGCAATTCCGGCAGGTGTTCACGGATGCTTCCCAGCCAGGCGGGGGTGATCACGACGCTGGGGAGGTCCGGATCCGGGAAGTAGCGGTAGTCCTTGGCGACCTCCTTGCTGCGCATGGAGCGTGTTTCGCCACGGTCATCATCCCACAGCCGGGTTTCCTGGATCACCTTTTCCCCGGATTCAAGCAGCTCGATGTGGCGTTTCATTTCATAGCGCGCCGCACGCAGGACTGCCTTGATCGAGCCGACATTTTTCACCTCGGCTTTGGTTCCGAGTGCCGTGGTTCCAACCGGGCGCATGGAGAGATTCAGTTCGAAACGCAGCGATCCCTCCTGCATCTTGCAGTCGGACACATCCAGGTAGCGCAGGATCGAGCGCAGAGTCTGCATGAACACCTCGAGCTCTTCCAGGTTGGTGATATCCGGTTCGGTCACAATCTCAAGCAGAGCCATCCCGGCTCGGTTCAAATCCACCCAGGAGAGTCCGCGAGCCGAGGGGAGATCCGGATGAACCAGCTTGCCGGCATCTTCTTCGAGATGAATGTTGTTGATCCGGACACGCTTTTGGGAGCCATCTTTGAGCTGCAGATCCACCCATCCATTCCTGCCGAGAGGTTCATACTGCTGGCTGATCTGGTAGTTCTTGGGCAGATCCGGGTAGTAATAGTGCTTCCGGTCGAAGGAGGTTCGTGATGGAATTTCACAGTTCAAAGCAATGGCGGTGAGGAGCGATTTCTCCAGGGCCACACAGTTCAGCACCGGGAGTGTGCCCGGCAGCCCCAGGCTGATCGGTGAAATCAGGGTATTTGGTTCAGCCCCGAAAATGGCGGGATCATCACAAAAGACCTTGGTGGCTGAATTCAGCTCCGTGTGAACCTCCAGCCCGATTACCGGCTCAAATTCGGTCATCTTTCACCTCGTGCCTGATTGAACATTCGCTGTGGCTGAAGAGATTTCGCCGCGATAGAACTCGATATCGCAGATGCGGATCTTGTGTTTCTGCTCCTGCCGCTTGATCCAGTTTTCCAGGTTGACCCGGCACCTGTCGCCATAGATCGACTCCAGGATTTCATTATAAGCCGAGTCATAAGATTGGCTGAGCGAAGCGATGCGAATCACGGAAAAACCCTCCGGTGTTTCGATCACCGGGCTGATTTCCCCCTGGACCAGAACCTGCAGGGAATTCTGGATCGATGGGGGCAGGTCTTTGACAGTCTGGTAAGGCAGTGGAATGCCGATCGGCCCCCAGTAGTTCGCCTGAACCTGCCTTGCCAGCATTTCATCGAACAGGGCCGGATTCTGGGCCAGGTCACGGAGCAGTTTCTCCATGCCGGCTCTGGCCTGTTCACGGCTGGCTGCGGGGAGATGTGGAGGGGCCGGCCAGCGGATTTCATCATAACGCACCCGGTGAGGCCACGAAAAAACCAGTGTGTTGACATCATAAAACTGCTGGGCTTCCTCGGGTGAAGGGGTTGGAACATCCCGTGTGGCAGCTTTGTCCATCATCTTGCGGATGCGGAGATCCTTGAGCAGAACATCAGAAAACTGCTTTTCATCCATGTTGTTGGATTTGAGGAATTCCTCCCAGGCTTCCTTGCTGGGAACACGCATTTTCCAGGAAAGGAGTTCGATCTCGAGCTCCTTTGTGCTGACTTCGATTACTTCTGTGGCCGCTTCCTGCATCACATAAGCCCGTACCAGGATATCGGTCGCCCCTTTGCGTGCCGCGATCAGCTTTTTCTGGAAGTCCGGATCGGATTCATCCACCCCGGCATGGCGGAGGTTGATCCTGGCGCGTTGATCCACCTCCTGGCGCATGATCTGGCGATCACCCGCCAGTGCGACCACCCCAGGTGGACATGACAGATCTTCTTCAGTGGAGGTTTGTTCAGAGGCCTCCTGCGGAGGAGCGTCCTCTTTCTTCCCACATCCCACTGTCAACAGGATGGCGAGAAGGGTTCCCGAGAGAAGGATCGACATCAAGGCTGCAATACTTTTCTGGTTCATGGCATCTGGGGCCTCTTGCATTCTTTCTGACCGATGAACAACTCTCCCCCGGGGAAAGCCCTGATCTGCCCGGGGATTGCGTGTTTTCAACAGGCCATTGAGTCTTAAAGAATTTCGACTTTACCATTCCAGGCAGGAATGAAGAATACCTGCGCCCTGCCGGGACCAGGGATTTGATTCTGATGTCCAGAAAGATGCAGGGTGTGGAATTGTCCTTGCCTGTAGAACTGTCATTTCTCGTGCTGGTGGGCTTCCCCTCGGGTCATCTCCATCTCCCTTCCTCTGTCATCCCGGTTCTTTCCCTGTCATCCCGGTCTTTCACTGTCATCCCGGTTCTTTCCCTGTCATCCCCGCGGAAGCGGGGATCCATGGCCCCACACCCACTTTCCAAAAGGGCACGTCAAGCCGTGCCCCTACGGGACATACGAGACCTCGCTGGTGGTGTTTCCGGTCAATGGTTGTCAAGCCGTGCCCCTATCCTCCCCCCCCTTCGTCATCCACGCGAAAGCGGGGATCCATGGTCCCTCACCCGGTTTCCAAAAGGGCACGTCAAGCCGTGCCCCTACGGGACATACGAGACCTCGCTGGTGGTGTTTCCGGTCAATGGTTGTCATGC
>JAANMT010001210.1_pt1 | contig 25946 bp, 24 predicted proteins | sample 7279711 | NCBI WGS metagenome assembly JAANMT01 (sample SAMN14094538, study PRJNA606508) | bioreactor metagenome | isolation source: A lab-scale SPAN reactor treating ammonium-rich wastewater day 1 | place: Ireland: Galway | collected 2017-01-16 | reverse complement strand
TTCCTCTCGCGGATGGTGATCCAGTCGATGCTGCAGTCGGCGTCGAGCTGGGGCGGCAGGGCGCCGATCTCGCCGGACTGCTTCGGCAGGCGCGTGACGTCGCAGCTGCGCACGCGGATGTAGGCCTGGGCCTGGTCGCGCAGGTCGGCGAGGAAGTTGAGCAGGTCTTCTTCGTGCAGCAGCTTCATGCGCAGCTGCATGGTGCTGGTGAAAAACTCGTAGTTGCCGCTGGCGCCGGGCAGCAGGGCGGCGTCGACCGGCTTTTGCGGGGCGAACTCGTACTGGACGTCGAACAGCTTGCGCTCGGTCTTGATGGCGCGGATCTGTTCCACCCAGTCGAGGCGGTGTTCCTCGCCGAGGATGCCGCGGTTGGCGAGCGCGTTGTAGCTGGCGATCTTTTTCTTGATCTCCTGTTCCTCGTCGCGCGCCTGCGCCAGGCGCCGCTGGCTTTCCATGCGCTTCGCCTGCGCCGCGGCCTTGCTCTTGGCTTCCGCCTGGCGCAGTTGCGTGGCGGCGAAGACGGCGGCCGCGCCGATGGCGGCCATGACGAGGGCCGCGGCCAGGCTCAGCCAGACGCGGCGGAAATCGTCCTTGGAGAAAGCGGCGGCCATGTCACAGTTTCCTGCTGAGGTGGATGGAGAATTTCAACTGGGGCGCCGCTTTTTCCGCTTCGCTCGAGCTCTTCAGCGACTTGCCGGATTCGATGTCGAAGGGCATGCGCTGGATGGTGACCTTCAGGTCGGCGTTCTTGCGCAGGGCGTCGGCGAAGGCATTCACCGTCTCCAGCTGGCCGCGCTGGTCGGCGGCCATCGAGGCCGGCAGCAGGCCGTGCACGAGGGCGGTGGCGTACAGGGCGTTGCCGGCGGCGGGCCCGGGCGCGGCGGCGGCCGGCTTGCGCGCGTCGGCCTGGAGCTGCGCGCCCTCGTCCGGATTGGCGCTCAACTGCCACTGGATGCGCTCGATGTCGACGCGCGGGAATTCGGCCAGGGCCTGGCTGACCAGGCGGTAGATCGGTTCGATCGGCGCCGTGCGCTTTTCCAGCTCCTCGTAGCGGTTGATGACCGCGCGCAGGTTGTCGGTGCTGGCGGGCATCGGCGGGAAGGTTTTCTGGATGGCCTGGTATTTCTGCATGTCGGCCTCGGCCTGCTGCAGCAGGGCTTCCTCTTCGGAGTGCGACTCGAAGCTGTTCACCAGCTCGCGGCCGGCGAACAGCAGGCAGCCGAGCAGGACGAACGCGCCGCCCTTGAGCAGCCAGGAGCGCACCTGCGAGAGCCGGTGGAAGCGGCGCTCCGGCGGCGGGGCGAACTGCTCGCGCGGCGGGTTCTGCGCCAGCAGGTGCAGGTACAGCGATTCGCTGCGGGAATCCTGCGGCAGGGTTTTCAGCTTGAGGAGCTTGCAGGCGGCGTGCAGGTCGTGCAGCGTGACCTGCAGTTCCTCGCTGTTCTTGCAGTGCTCCATGAAGGTGCCGGTCTGGGCCGGGTGCACCAGGGCCAGCACCGGCAGCGCCGTGCCGCGCGCGATCAGGCGCTGGCCGAGCAGGTACTGGTAGATCTTCGTGGCTTCGGCGGCGCAGCCGGCGGCGATTTCGGCGGCGTCGGCCGTCGCCACCGGGGAGAGGCGGCTGAACCTGAGCCGGCCGTTCTCGAAGAAGCTCTGGCGGATGCCGCCGCGCGTGATCGCGATGAGCAGGCAGCGCTTGTTGCCGGGCTGCAGCTTCTCGAGCAGGGCGGCGCCGAGCAGCGGCAGCGACCAGATGCCGGCCAGTTGCGCCTCGGCGTTGCGCAGGATGGCGAGCCAGGGCTCGAAGAGCTGCGGCCGCGTCAGGGCGGTGAGCATGAACTGCTCGTCCTTGCGGCCGGATTTTTCGCGACCATAGGAGACGGCCGTCGCCAGCGGCGAGCCGTAGAAATACTGGCCGAGCTTGCGCGCCAGCAGCGCGGCCCGGTCGGCGCCCTGGGTGTAGGGCAGCGTCTCGGTCTGATAGCCCTCGTCGGCGATGTCGGCGAGCAGGCAGTAAGTGCTGCGGCGGTGACCGGCCAGGTATTCGGCGAAGGCGGCGAAGCCCGCATCGTTCTGCGGAAAGCGGCCCTCGTCGCGCAGCGTACCGCCCTGCCACAGCGAGGCGCCGAGGTGATTGCCGTCCAGGTAGAGGAAACGTTGCTGTGGCATCAGAACTTCAGCTTGGTGATGACGTCGTAGATCGGGCCGAGCACCGAGAGCATGACCCAGCCGAGGATGGAGCCGAGGATCAGCGTCATCGCCGGCTCGATCATGGCCTGCACCTTCTCGATGGATTCCTTGACGTCGCGGTTGTAGAAATAGGAGACGTTGAGCAGCGCGGTATCGAGCGCGCCGGTATTCTCGCCCACGCGCAGCATGCGGATCACCAGCGGCGGGAAGAGGCCGATGTTCTGGAAGGCCACGGTGACGTTCTGCCCCTCGCCGATCAGCTGGCCGACGCGCTGGAGGCCTTCCTGGATGACGCTGTTGCCGACGACGTCCTCGGTGGCGCGGATGGCGTCGATGATGGCGATGCCGGAGGCGTACATCATGGCGAAGACGCTGGCGAAGCGCGACAGGATGATCTTGCGCAGGATGGGGCCGAGCACGGGCAGCGCCAGCTTGAATTCGTCGAAGCGGTGGCGGAAGGCGGGATTGGTCTCGATGCCGGCCTTGATGCCGACGCCGAGCGCGAGCGGGACGATCAGGAACAGGTACCAGTACTGCTTGACGAAGGCCGAGGTGGCCAGCAGCAGCCTGGTCTGCGTCGGCATGTCCTGGCCCATGTTCTTGATGAAGCCGGCCATCTGCGGCACCAGGTAGACCATCAGGAAGAAGGTCACGCCGAGGACGATGGTGCCGACGAAGGCCGGATACATGAACAGCTTCTTGGTGTGCGAGGCGAGCTCGTCCTCCCACTTCAGCGACTCGCTCAGGCTCTTCAGGACTTCCGGCAGGTTGCCGGTGCTCTCGCCGGCGCGGATCAGGCTGCTGAAGACCCGGTCGAAGACCTTCGGGTGCTCGGTCATCGCCTGCGACAGGGTGCGGCCGCCCTCGATCGACTCGATCATGCTGGCGATCACCTCGCGGAAGCGCGGGTGGGTGAGGCTGTCGCGCAGGTCGGTGAGGCTGTCGAGGATCGGCACGCCGGCGCGCGTGAGCTGCTCCATGTGGAAGCAGAAGTTGATCAGCTCGCGCTTGGGCACCTTGCCGCCGCGGAACAGGCCGCTCTGGCGCAGCTCGTTGCCGTTGATGAAGTCGAGCTCCATGCGCTTCAGGCGCATCTCGAGGTCGACCAGGTTGATGGCGTCCAGCTGGCCGTGCACGACGCGGCCGCCGGTGTTCATCGCCTTGTAGGTGAACAATGCCATCGGCCGGTTACATCCTTTCCGTCAGGTCGACCACGCGGCCGACTTCCTCCAGCGAGGTGGAGCCTTCGCGCACCCGCCGCAGGCCGTCCTCGGCCAGGCTGCGGAAGCCCTTCGCCAGCGCCGCCTGCTTCATCTCGCGCATGGTGGCGCGCCGCGCGATCAGCTCGTCGAGGTCGGCGTCCATGCGCAGCAGCTCCATGATCGCCTGGCGGCCGCGGTAGCCCTGGTATTCGCAATGCTCGCAGCCGCTGGCGCGGTACAGCGTCAGCGGCGGCACGTCGTCGGCGAGGCCGAGCAGGCGGGTTTCGTGCGATTCGGCCTGGTAGGGCTTCTTGCAGTGCGGGCAGAGCCGGCGCACCAGGCGCTGGGCGACGACGCCGATGATGTTGCCGGCCATGATGTCGGGCAGCACGCCGATGTCGAGCAGGCGCGGGATGGCGCCGATCGAGGAGTTGGTGTGCAGGGTGGAATACACCTGGTGGCCGGTCATGGCGGCGCGGAAGGCCATCTCGGCGGTGTCGGCGTCGCGGATCTCGCCGACCAGGATGACGTCGGGGTCCTGCCGCATCATCGAGCGCACGCCGTTGGCGAAGTCGAGCTTGGCCGCCTCCGCCACCGACGTCTGGCGGATCATCGACATCGGGTACTCGACCGGATCCTCCAGGGTCATGATGTTGATGCCCTCCTCGTTGATGTGGTTGAGCACCGAGTAGAGCGTGGTGGTCTTGCCGCTACCGGTCGGTCCCGTGACGAGGATGATGCCCTCGGGGCGGGCGATCATCAGCTTGAGCTGGTCGAGCTGGGGATCGTCGAGGCCGATCTGGTCGAGCGGCACGATGCCCTTCTGGCGGTCGAGGATGCGCAGCACGACGTTCTCGCCGTGGATGGTCGGCTGCGCCGAGACGCGGAAATCCACCAGCCGGCCGCTGATGTTGAGGGAGATGCGGCCGTCCTGCGGCGCCCGCGTCTCGGCGATGTTCATGTTGCTCATGACCTTGATGCGCACCGCCATCGCCGGCCAGTAGGACTTGTGCAGGGCGCGGATCTGCCGCAGCAGGCCGTCGATGCGGTAGCGGATGCGCAGGAAGTTCTGCTCCGGCTCGAAGTGCACGTCGGAGGCGTCGCGCTTGACGGCGTCGGTGAGGATGGCGTCGATCAGGCGCACCACCGGCTGGCTGTATTCGTCGCTGGTGGCGGCCAGGCTGCGCCAGTCGATCTCGCCGGTCTCGATCTCGTGCAGGATGCCGTCGATCGACAGCTCGTGGCCGTAGTACTGGTCGATGGCGCGCGAGATCTCCGACTCGCCGGCCAGCACGGTGTCGATCTGCAGGTCGTCGTGGGTCAGCGCGCGCAGCTTGTCCAGCGCGACGATGTCGTTCACGTCGGCGATGGCCACCGTCATGCGGTGCCGGGCGCGGTCGTAGTCGAGCGGCAGCAGGCGGTGGCGCTTGGCGAGGTCCTGCGGCACCAGGCGCAGGGCGGCCGGGTCGATGATGGCGTGGGAGAGGTCGACGCTCTTCTTGCCGAGACTCTCGCCGAGCGCGTCGCGCAGCGTCGCCTCGGTGATGAAGCCGAGGCTGACCAGCAGCTTGCCGACCGGCTGGTTGGACTTCATCTGCTCCAGCAGCGCGATGCGCAGCTGGTCCTCGCTGATGACTCCCTGCGCGATCAGGATCTGGCCGAGCGGCCGGCGATGCGGTGCGGGCGAATTCATCTCCATGGCGCCGGATCGGGCGCGGGTTATTTTTGCAGTTCGCTGATGCGCGCGGCGACCTGCTTCCTGTCGAAGGCGGCAGGACGCTGGGCGGCGGCGGCAAGCGCACCCTGATAATACTGCAAGGCGAGCTTCGGTTGGCGCAGCTGGTCGAGGCTGATCGCCAGGTTGAACTGGTAGTCGGGATTTTCGCCGTCGCCGGCGAAGGCGCGGAAATAGGCCTGCTGGGCGTCGTTCCAGCGGCCCTGCTGGGCGTAGAGGTTGCCCAGGGCGAAGTTGAGGGTCGGGGAGTCGGGCTGGCCGGCCAGCAGGTTCTTCAGGCGGCTCTCGGATTGCGTCGGATCGACCTGGCCGCGCAGGCCGATCAGGCCGGCCTGGGCGGCGCTGTCCTTCGGGTCGGCTTCGAGGATGCGCAGGTAGTAGGCCTCGGCGGCCTCCGGCCGGCCTTCGCGCAGGCCGATGGCGGCCAGGCCGTGCAGGGCATCGACGTTTTTCGGCTCGCTCTTCAGCACCGCCTGGTAATCGCGCTGGGCGGCGGCGAGATCGCCCGACTGGAAGGCCTGCCAGGCGCTGGCGATTTGCGGGTTCACCTTCAGGCGGCCCGTCGTGATGCGGATCGGGCTCTCCGGCTCCGGCGCGGCGGCCGGTGCCGGCGCGGGCTTCGGCGCCGGGCGCTTTTCGGCAAAAGTCAGTGCCGGCGGTGCGGCGGCCGGTTTGTCCTCAACCCTTTGTGGCGTCACGGCGGACGGTGCCGGCGCGGCCGGGGTCGCCGCCGGCTGGGGTGGCGTGGCGGGCGCGGCAGCGATGGGGGCCGGAGGCGGTGCCGGCGTTCGGGCAGTGGCCGGGGAAGGCGCGAGCCCGCCCTTGGGCTGCAATTCCCACCAGAAGTAGCCGCCGATGCCCGCGACGGCGATCAGGGTGACCATGCCGCCGACGATGAGGAAGTTGCGGTTCTGCTGCGGCTGCTTGGCCTGGAAGACGTTCTGCGCGGCAACACGCTCGCGTTTCTGCTCCTCGTCCGATGGCTGCCGGGCGGGCGCGAGGGTGGGCTCCTGCCTTTCGGCAGGGGGCGCCTGGAATTCGTGATCGAGCAGTTCGAGGCGCGAAGGCAATTCGGGCAGGCCGCGCGGCGTGCCGCCGGATTCGGCCGGCTGGTCGGCGGACGGCTGCGCTTGCGGTTGAGCTTTCGCCGCCGCCTCGGACAGGCGCTTGGCCTCCTCGGCCTTCTTCAGCGCGTCCATCAGCAGGCTCACTGCGGATTGCCTCCCACGTTCCACTCGGGCACCGGCTGCAGGCCGCCCTTGTTCTCGAAGAAGTCGTTGCGCGGCAGCTGGCTGCGGAAGCTGCTGTAGTCGCCCTGGATGCTTGCGTCCTGCACTACGGTTGGCCGCAGAAACACCACTAGCTCAGTCTTGCTGCTTTTGTCATTACGATGCGTGAAGATATTCCCAAGAATGGGAATTTTCGAGACGCCAGGTACTGCATCATCGTTATTTTTTACCTCATCCTGCATCAGGCCACCCAGAACCGCGATATCACCATTGTTAATATTCATCAGGGACTCCATCTCGCGCGTCTGGATCTCGGGTACCAAGTTGGGAATATTAACTGGGAGTTGCGGATGTGGGTCGCGCTTGGTGCCGGTGATGCGGGAAATGGTGGGACGCACATTCAACAGCACAGTGCTGTTCTCGCTGATCTGCGGCGTCACGCTCATCACCAGGCCGACGGAGACCGATTGCGGCGTGGTCGTCAGGTTGGTCAGGGTGCTGGTTTGTCCCTGGCTGGTGTCGGACTTGACTTGGAAATAAACGAAGTTGTCGACTACTTTGAGAATGGCGGTTTGGTTGTTGAGCACTGACAGCTTCGGGCTGGAAAGCACCTTGAGTGTGCCGAAGTTCTCCAATAACTTGATGGCTGCGAACATGTCGGCGCGCCGAAATGCCAAGCTGAATAACGTACCCCCTACTGCGGAAGCCAAATTTGGCGAGTTGGTGAATATCTCATAAGCCCCGGTGTCCGGATTGAATCTAAAACTGCGCGTTGTACCTTGGCCGATGGAGGCTTGGGCGCCACCTTGGCTGAAATGCTGCCAGTCGATGCCCTGCTGATAGTTTTGACTTAGTGTTACCTCAACGATGGTGGCCTCGATCAGCACTTGGCGACGGGCCGAAGAAAGCACCTTGTCGAGGAATTCCTGGATTTTCTCGTGCTGACGAGAGGTGGCACGCACTAACACGACACCTGTTTCAGCATTAACCATGACCGAACCAGCTTCCAGCGTTTCGTACTCCTTGGCAGGCATTAATTGCGGTTGAGGTTGAGATAGCTGAACCTGTATTTGCGAAGTGGCTGCAGCAGCACCTGCTGCGCCTGTTCCGGCTGCTCCTGGTTGGGGTGCCGCGACCGCAGCGGCAGCCTGTTCCTGACTCTCAGCGACGCGGCGCTTGACGATGATTTCCTTGTCGGTTTCCCGCAGGATGTCCTTGATGTTCTTATCTAGAGTTTCCCAGAAGCGGTTCTTGGCGAGGTTGTCGACCTTGGTGGAGGAAACGTTGCCGCTGGTGCCGCCCGCCGCGGCGCCGGCACCCGCCGCGCCTGCGGCCGTCGGGCTGATGCTGGCGATCTGGGTGTTGATGGCGACGTTGCCGGTGGTATCGCGCGACATGTTGACGTAGTCCACCTTGTAAATGCGCAGGTAGGGCTTGTCCGGCATCACCACCAGGTTGGGGCCGTCGAGCTCGAAGCGCATGTCCACCTGCTTGGCGATGCGGTTGAGCAGTTGCGGCAGGGTCTGGTCGATGGCGTTGAGCGTGACGGTACCGCGGATGCCGGGATGCACGTCGACGTTCAGCTTGGCGTCGCGGGCGAGGGCGAAGAGCAGTTCCTCGACCTTGACGTCCTTGACGACGACGCTGTAGGTCTCGGCCTTGGCGGCGGGCCTGGGCTTCGGAACGGCGACCGTTTGCTGGACCGGCTGCGGTATGTTCGATTTGGCCGCTGGCGCGCTGTTGGCGTCGATGTGCCCGCTCGAAGGTGGCTTGGGCTGGGGGGCGCTGCACGCCCCCAGCAGGGTCGCTGCGAGCAGCGGGACGATCGTCGTTCTACTTGTCATGGCGAGCCACAATATGATTTCCCCCACTCAAAGTCGGGCGTTTCGAGCATAGCACATTAACTATAAATTGCAACTAGCTGATTTGATTATCCAATGGATGCGGCTTTCTCGATCGGGTCAATCCCGCAATCGGCGGATTTGCCGCGGGTAGGGGCCATGCGCCTTGAGCGGGGCCGGCAGGGCGTTGATGGCCTGCATGGCTGCCGCGCGCGAGGGGTATTCGCCATGGATGATGCCGAGGCGGCGCACGCCCTTGCTCTCGGCCGCATAGACGCGAATCGGCTCAGCATAGTCCGCCCTGGCGGCATTGGCCAGGAAGCGCTCGACTTGCGCCGCGCTGTCGGCATCGGTGCTGAGCAGTTGAATGAACCAATGGCTGCTGTCGGCCGTCTCGAGCCACTTCTGGGTTTCCTCCAGGCGTTGCCGGGTCAGCGGCCCCAGGCGCGGTGGAGCCGGCGGGGAAGAGGCCTTCGGGTCCTGTGCTGAAGCCTGCGGCGGCGCTTCGACGGGCGCGGCCTGGGGGGCGGAAGGCGCAGGCGCGGCCGCGCCCGGGTTGCCGGCCTGCGTTGCGGGCGGGTTGGCCGGGGCCGGTTCGACGGCGGCCGGGGAAGCGGCGGCCGGGGAAGCGGGAGCCGGCGCGGATGGCGGCTCGGCCACCGCGGGACGTTCGTTGAGTTGATACAAGGCCAGGCCGACGCCCGCCAGCAGCAGGGCGGCCGCGGCTCCGCCCAGCCAGAGGCCGAAGCCGTGCTTGGGCGCGCCGCTGAATTCGGCGTCCCGAATGGCGGCCCGGACGTGGGCCGGGATGATCTGGTGGGTGTTGCCGGCAAAGGCGGCCAGCAGCGATTTGTCGCAGAGGATGTTGATGCGCCGGGTCAGTCCGAGGGAGGCGGCGGAAATAAGTTTCAGGGCGGCCGGCGAGAAGACGTCGGGCCCCCGGTAGCCGGCGGCGCGCATGCGAAAGCCGATGTACTGGGCGACGTCCGAGCGCACCAGCGGTTCGAGCGTGAAATTGTGGGTGATGCGTTCCTTGAGCTGGCGCATTTCGGTGCGGCCGAGCACCTCGTTGAGCTCGGGCTGGCCGAACAGGACGATCTGCAGCAGCTTGTGGCGGTTCGACTCGAGGTTGGAGAGCAGGCGGATCTCTTCCAGCGTTTCCGCCGGCATGGCATGCGCCTCGTCGATCAGCACCACGACCTGGCGGCCCTGGGCGTAGAGGTCGATCAGGTGTTCCTGCAGGGCGCGCATGACGGCGCTGACGCGGTTGGTGGCGAGGTTGACCTGCAGCTCGTCGGCCAGCGTGAACAGGATCTCGTCGCGGGACAGGGAGGGATTGGCGAGGTGGATCGTCTCGACGTTTTTCGGCAGGCGCTCGATCAGCACCCGGCACAGCATGGTCTTGCCGCTGCCGACCTCGCCGCTGACCTTGACGATGCCCTCGTCGTGGGTGATGGCGTAGAGCAGCGCTTCCAGGGTGGCGCCGCGGTTCGCCCCCTCGAAGAAGAAATCGGTGTGCGGCGTGATGCGGAAGGGCGCTTCGCTCAGGCCGAAATGTTCAAGGTACATGATGCTGCGCGTTCTCCCGGTTCAAGGCGCTTCGGATGCGGAACCCAGATCCCGCTCCAGCACTTCCATGCGGTTATACAGCGTCGTGCGATTGATGCCCAGCAGCCGGGCGGCCTGGCTGACATTGCCGTGGCTCAGCCTGAGGGCGGCCTGGATGTAGCCCTGCTCCCAGCGCAGCAGGGTGTCGTCGAGGTTGAACTGGCCGCGCTGCTGCAGCTGGCGCAGCGCGATCTCGGACAGCTCGTCGATGCCCTGCGGCGGCAGCCAGGCGGAGGGCAGCGAGTCCGTGCCGCTGTCGAGTTCGTCCTCGAGCTCGGCCAGGCCGACCCGTTGTCCCGGATGCTTGGTGGCCAGGCGGATGACGATGTTGCGCAATTCCCGCACGTTGCCCGGGAAGGCGTAGGCCTGCCAGCGCGCCAGGGCCGCTTCGTCGAGGTCGAAGGGCAGCTGCTGGGACTGCCGGGCATAGAAGGCGCGGTAATGGCGCAGCAGCAGCATCTTGTCTTCGCCCATGTCGCGCAGCGGTGGCACGTCGATGGCGAACACCGACAGGCGGTGAAAGAGGTCGGCGCGGAAACGCCCCTCGCGCACTTCCTTGCGCAGGTCGCGGTTGGTGGCGGCGATGACGCGGGCGCGGCTGACGCGCGGCTGGGTTTCGCCGACGCGCTGGAATTCGCCGTTTTCCAGGACGCGCAGCAGCTTCGGCTGGAGTTCCAGCGGCAACTCGCCGATCTCGTCGAGGAACAGGGTGCCGTCCTCGGCATCCTCGAAATAGCCCGACTTGGCCTGCGTGGCGCCGGTGAAGGCGCCCTTGGCGTAGCCGAACAGGGTCGGTTCGAGCAGGCTCGGCGAGATGGCGGCGCAATTCAGAGCGAAATAGGGCTTGTCGCGTCGCGACGTCAGGCGGTGCATGCAGCGGGCGACGATTTCCTTGCCGCTGCCCGACTCGCCCTCGATCAGGACGGGGAAGTGGGAGTCGCCATACTGGCGGATCTGCGCGCGCAGCTTTTGCATCGGAATGCTGCTGCCGATCAGGCCGCAAGGGTCTTCCGTCTCCGCCGGCTCGGCGGCCAGCTCGGCCGACTGGTAGGCATGGATGCGCAGCAGGGTCTGCAGCAACTGCTCGGGGTCGGCCGGCTTGGCGACGAAATCGGTGGCGCCGAGGGCGCGGGCGTGACGGGCGTTGGCCTCGTCGTTCTGCCCGGAGAGGACGATGATCTTGATGGCCGGAGAATGGGCCAGCAGGTCGGAGATCAGGGCAAACCCTTCGTCCGGCTGGTGCGGCCGGGGCGGCAGCCCGAGGTCGACCAGCGCCAGTTCCGGCGCGGTGTCCCGGCTGCGCAGCAGGCCGATGCAGTCGGCCCGCGAGCCGGCGGCGGCGATCTCGAATTCGCGTCCCAGGAAGAAGGCCAGGGTGTCGATGATGAGCGGGTCGTCATCGACGATCAGGAGGGAAGGCTTGCGGGATTCAGGGTTGGTCATGCCGACGCTTGCCCGGACCTAAGATGTTCATGATTTGATTTCCGCTAACTATATCAGGCCCTGCTCGCCGCCGCCGGCAGATGTGCGAAATTTCACGGCCGCGGCCGGCTTAGGCCGTTATCATGAGCGATCGCAACGGCTCCTCTGATAGAATGCACGCCTTCGAATGCACATGAAGATTCCGGCAGTCGTGTCGAACGAGCCACTCGTCAAAATCAGCGATCTGAACTTCACCTACGATCGGCGCCCCGTGCTGACGGGCATCAACATGTCGATCCCGCGCGGCAAGGTGGTGGCGATCATGGGACAGAGCGGCTGCGGCAAGACGACCACGCTGCGCCTGATCGGCGGGCAGCTCCGGCCGTCGCAGGGCGAGGTGCGCTTCGACGGCAAGGCGATGCACGAGCTGGATGCCGACGGCCTCTACGCCACCCGGCGCCGCATGGGCATGCTGTTCCAGTTCGGCGCGTTGTTCACCGACATGTCGGTATTCGACAACGTCGCCTTCCAGATGCGCGAGCACACCAACCTGTCGGAGGAGATGATCCGCGACCTGGTGCTGCTGAAGCTCAACGCGGTCGGCCTGCGCGGCGCGCAGAAGCTGATGCCGTCGGAGCTGTCCGGCGGCATGGCGCGCCGCGTCGCCCTGGCGCGGGCCATCGCGCTCGATCCCCTGCTGATGATGTACGACGAGCCTTTCACCGGCCTGGATCCGATCACGATGGGCGTCATCGGGCAGCTGATCCGCAAGCTGAACGATGCGCTGGGCGGCAGCTCGATCATCGTCACCCACGACGTGCAGGAATCCCTGCAGATCGTCGATTACATCTATTTCATGGCCGACGGCAAGGTGGTGGCGGAGGGCACGCCGGACGAGATCCGCGCTTCCGACAAGGCCTATGTGCACCAGTTCGTCTGGGGCGAGATGGACGGCCCGGTGCCTTTCCAGTACCCGTCCGCGCCCTACCGGGAGCAGATTTACGGAGCGGCCCATGCTTGACCGCGCGACCGCCGCCCTGCGCGGCCTCGGCCACCGCGTCACTTCGCGCATCTGGCGCCTGGGCTTCGCCAGCCGCTTCTTCCTGGCCACGCTGCTGTATTCGGGCACCAGCTTCCGCCGCTTCTTCCTGACCGTCCGGGAAATCTACTTCACCGGGGTGCTGTCGCTGATCATCATCCTGGTGTCCGGCCTGTTCGTCGGCATGGTGCTGGGCCTGCAGGGCTACGACACGCTGCAGCGCTACGGCTCGTCGGAGGCGCTCGGCATCCTGGTGGCGCTGTCGCTGGTGCGCGAACTGGGGCCGGTGGTCTCCGCCCTGCTGTTCGCCAGCCGGGCCGGCTCGGCGATCACCGCCGAGATCGGCCTGATGAAGGCCACCGAGCAGCTCTCGGCGATGGAGATGATGGCGGTGAACCCGATTGCCCGCGTGGTGGCGCCGCGCTTCTGGGCGGGGGTGATTTCCATGCCGCTGCTGGCGGCGCTGTTTTCCGCCATGGGCATTTTCGGCGGCTACCTGGTCGGCGTGCAGCTGATCGGGGTCGACGAGGGTTCCTTCTGGTCGCAGATGCAGGCGTCGGTCGATTTCCGCGAGGACATCGTCAACGGCGTCATCAAGAGCGTGGTGTTCGGCATCATCGTGTCCTGGATCGCCGTGTTCGAGGGCTATGATTCCGAGCCGACCGCGGAGGGGGTGTCGGGCGCGACGACGCGCACCGTGGTGACCTCCTCGCTGGCTATCCTTGCCGCCGACTTCGTTCTGACGGCGTTCATGTTCCGGGGTGCGTGATGAATAGAATGACTTTGGACCTGTGGGTTGGGGTGTTCGTGGCCGTCGGCCTGGGGGCACTGTTGTTTTTAGCACTAAAGGTAGGTAATCTGGCTTCCACGAATACCGGGGAAACCTATGTACTCAAAGCAAATTTTGATAACATCGGGGGCCTGAAGGTACGTGCGCCGGTGAAAAGCGCAGGGGTTGTCGTGGGCCGGGTGGCCGATATTCGACTGGATGCCGAACGCTATGAGGCGGTGGTGAGCATGAATATCGGCAGCCAGTTCAGGTTCCCGCGCGACACCTTTGCAAAAATCCGGACTTCCGGCCTGCTGGGAGAGCAGTACATCGGGCTGGCGGTCGGCGGGGATGAGCAGGTGTTCAAGCCCGGCGACACCGTCAAGAAGACGGAGTCGGCCATGGTGCTGGAAGACCTTGTCGGGCAGTTCCTGTTCGACAAGGCGGCTGAAGGAAAAGACAAGAAGTGACGTAATAACGGCAGGATTACAATCGGGACAATAACGAAAAGGCACCTCGATGAAAACGACCCTGAAAACGACTCTTACCAGGCAACTCGGCAAAGCGGCACTCATTGCGGTTGCGGCCGGGCTGCTGGGCGGCTGTGCCACGAGCGGGAATCCGAAGGATCCGATCGAAGGCTTCAACCGCGCCATGTTCGGCATCAACGAGGGGCTCGACCAGGTCATCATCAGGCCGGTGTCCTCCGGCTACGAAGCGCTTCTCCCGTCGCCGATCCAGACCGGGGTCGCCAACTTCTTCTCGAACATCGCCGACCTCATGATCGGGGTGAACAACCTGCTGCAGGGCAAGCCGGCGCAGGCCGCCTCCGATGCCGGGCGCGTCATCGTGAATACCACCGTGGGCTTCCTCGGCATCCTCGATGTCGCCAGCACGATGGGCATGGAAAAGCATGAAGAGGATGTCGGCCAGACCTTCGGCCGCTGGGGCATGGACGACGGCGCCTATATCGTGCTGCCGTTCTTCGGACCGCGCACCGTGCGCGACACCATCGGCCTGGTGTTCGACGTCTATACCGACCCGGTCGCCCATGTCGACCACATCCCGACCCGCAATACGCTGCTCGCCACCCGCATCATCAGCGACCGGGCCGAACTGCTGAAGGCCGACAAGGTGATCGAGGAAGCCGCGCTGGACAAATACAGCTATGTCCGCGATGCCTACCTGCAGCGCCGCCAGAGCCTGATTCATGACGGCAACCCGCCGAAGTTCGATCCCTATTCCGGTTCCGGCGATGGCAAGTCCGCCGGGGCGCAGGGCGAGGGAGCGGGCCAGGCGCAAGTCGCGACGCGCAACTGATCAACCCGCTACCTTTCGTCAAATCATGAAGTTATTCGCATTGCTGCTGGCCTGTGCCAGCTTCTTCCTGTCCCCGGGCGTCCAGGCGCAACAGGCGCCCGACGCATTGGTGAAGTCCGTCACCGACGAGGTCCTCGACATCATCCGCAAGGACAAGGACATCAAGGCCGGCAGCACCAAGCGGGCCATCGAGCTGGTCGAGCAGAAGGTTCTGCCGCATTTCAACTTCACGCGCATGACCGCGCTGGCGATGGGCAAGGACTGGCGCCAGGCGTCTGCGGCGCAACAGAAGGAACTGACGGAGGCCTTCAAGGAACTGCTGGTTCGCACCTACTCGAATGCCCTCATCGCCTACAAGAACGAGACGGTCGATTACCGGCCCTTCAAGATGCAGTCGGGCGATACGGACGTCACCGTGCGCACCCAGATCCACCAGGCGGGGGCCCGCCAGCCGATCACCCTCGACTACAGCCTGGAGAAGAACGGCAACAGCTGGAAGGTCTATGACGTGGTGGTTGCCGGCGTCAGCCTGGTGACGAACTATCGCTCGAGCTTCGCCACCGAGGTGCGCAACGGCGGCATCGACGGCCTCATCAAGACCTTGCAGGCGAAGAACCGCAGCCTGGAAACCGCGTCCCAGAAATGATCCGCGACGCCGGAGATCGCATCGAGGTTTCCGGCCCGCTCACGCTCGGCAAGGCGCGTGAGATGCTGGAAGCCGGCAGCGCCCTCATCAAGCGGCCGGAAACCGTCTTCGACCTGTCCCGGGTGAAGGAAGTCGACTCTTCCGGGCTGACCGTCGTCTTCGGCTGGGTGCGCGCCGCGAAAAGCCAGGGCAAGACCGCCCGCATCAGCAATCCTCCCCAGAACCTGCTTAGCCTGGCCGCACTCTACGGCGTGACCGAGCTTCTGCCGCTGGCGTAAGCCGGCGTTCCCGGCTGTCCCCCCGCATGCATCCCGCAATACGCATCGAAGGCGTGGCCAAGCGCTTTGGCAGCGTCCAGGCGCTGGATGGCATCGACCTGGACATTGCCCCGGGGGAATTCTTCGGCCTGCTCGGGCCGAACGGCGCCGGCAAGACGACGCTGATTTCGGCGCTGGCCGGGCTGGTGCGGCCGGATGCCGGCCGGCTGGCGGTGATGGGCCATGACGTCGTCTCGGACTACCGGGCCGCCCGCCGCCAGCTCGGCGTGGTGCCGCAGGAACTGGTGTTCGACCCCTTCTTCACCGTGCGCGAATCGCTGGAGATCCAGTCGGGCTACTTCGGCATCCGCGACAATGCGGCCTGGATCGACGAGATCCTGGAAAACCTCGACCTCACGGAGAAGGCCGATACCAACATGCGCCAGCTCTCCGGCGGCATGAAGCGCCGTGTGCTGGTGGCGCAGGCGCTGGTGCACCGGCCGCCGGTGATCGTGCTCGACGAGCCGACCGCCGGCGTCGACGTCGAGCTGCGCCAGGGCCTGTGGAGTTTCGTGCGCCGCCTCAACCGCGACGGCCACACCATCGTGCTGACGACGCATTACCTGGAAGAGGCGGAAAGCCTGTGCGGGCGCATCGCCATGCTCAAGCAGGGGCGCGTCGTCGCGCTCGACACGACGAACAATCTGCTGCGGCGGTTTTCCGGACACACCCTGCGCCTGCGCCTGGCGGAGGGCAGGACGCTGCCCGCAGCGCTGCAGGCGCGCGTGGTCGGGGAGTCCGGCAGCGAGTTCGTCTTCTCGCTCGAGCGCTGCGAGGAAATCGAGGAGATCCTCCGCGGCCTGCGCGGCTCCGATTGCAGCATCGACGACATCGAGGTGGGCCGGCCCGACCTGGAAGAAGTGTTCGTCCGCGTCATGCACAGGGATTGACATGGACGGCTTCCGGACCCTGCTCTACAAGGAGGTGCTGCGCTTCTGGAAGGTGAGCTTCCAGACGGTGGCGGCGCCGATTCTCACCTCGCTGCTCTACCTGCTCATCTTTTCGCACGTGCTGGAACGGCACGTCAAGGTGTATGACGATGTTTCCTACACGGCCTTCCTGGTGCCGGGGCTGGTGATGATGTCGGTGCTGCAGAACGCCTTCGCCAACAGTTCGTCCTCGCTGATCCAGTCCAAGGTGACGGGCAACATCGTCTTCGTGCTGCTGCCGCCGATTTCCTACCGGGAGTTCTTCGCCGCCTATGTGCTGGCGGCCATCGCGCGCGGCTTCGTCGTCGGCCTCGGCGTGCTGGCCGTGACGCTGGGGTTCGTCGGCCTGTCCTGGCAGGCGCCGCTGTGGATCCTGGCCTTCGCCGTGCTGGGCGGCGCCATCATGGGGGCGCTCGGCGTCATCGCCGGCATCTGGGCGGAGAAGTTCGACCAGCTGGCCGCCTTCCAGAATTTCATCATCGTGCCGCTGACCTTCCTCTCCGGCGTGTTCTACTCGATCCACTCGCTGCCCCCCTTCTGGCAGCATATCTCGCATTTCAATCCGATCTTCTACATGATCGACGGCTTCCGCTACGGCTTCTTCGGCGTCTCCGACGTGCCGCCCCTGCTAAGCTTGGGCGTCGTCGCCGCCTGTTTCGTCGTATTGACGGCTTTCACCTTGTGGCTGCTACGGATAGGCTACAAGCTTCGCGCTTAGGAAAACACCATGGTCACACCCGCAGACATCCAGGGCTACATCGCGCAGGGGCTGCCCTGCGAGCATCTCGCCGTCGACGGCGACGGCGCGCATTTCGAAGCGCTCATCGTCAGCCGCGTCTTCGAGGGGCTCAACCGCATCCAGCGCCAGCAGGCGGTCTACAAGGCGCTCGGCGGCCGCATGGAAAGCGGCGAGATCCACGCCCTCTCGATGCGCACCCTGACGCCGCAGGAGTGGGAAACGCAGCGTGGATAAATTGCTGATCGAGGGCGGCGTGCCGCTTTCCGGGGAAGTGAGCATCTCCGGTGCCAAGAATGCCGCCCTGCCGCTGGTCTGCGCCGCGCTGCTGAGCGAGCGGCCGCTGACGCTGTCCAACGTGCCGCATCTCAACGACGTGACGACCATGCTGCGCCTGCTGGCGCAGATGGGCGTGGACGTCACGCTCGACGAGCGGAACAGCCTGGTCCTCGATGCCGGCGGACTCAACAGGCCGGAGGCGCCCTACGACATGGTGAAGACCATGCGCGCCTCGATCCTGACGCTGGGGCCGCTGCTGGCGCGCACGGGCCGCGCGCGCGTCTCGCTGCCCGGCGGCTGCGCCATCGGCGCGCGGCCGGTGGACATCCACATCCGCGGCCTGCAGGCGATGGGCGCCGATGTCCGCGTCGAGCAGGGCTACATCCTGGCCAGCGCCAGGCGCCTGCGCGGGGCGAGGATCTTCTGCGACCTCGTCACCGTCACCGGCACCGAGAACCTGATGATGGCGGCGACGCTGGCCGACGGCGTGACGGTGATCGAGAACGCCGCGCGCGAGCCGGAGGTGGCCGACCTGGCCGACTGCCTCAACGCCATGGGGGCCAGGGTGAGCGGCGCCGGCGGCGACGTCATCACCATCGAGGGGGTCGAACGGCTGGGCGGCGCGCGGCATCGCATCATGCCGGACCGCATCGAGACCGGCACCTTCCTTGTCGCCGCCGCCGTGACCGGCGGGCGCGTGCGCCTGAACGGCACCCATTGCGGCATCCTCGACGCCGTGGTCGAGAAGCTGCGCGAGGCCGGTGCGAAGATCGACTGCCATCGGGATTCCATCGAGATTTGGGCCGACGGGCCGCTCAACGCCGTGAGCCTGCGCACCGCGCCCTATCCGGCCTTCCCGACCGACATGCAGGCGCAGTTCATGGCCATGAACTGCGTCGCCCGCGGCGCCGGCGTGGTCACCGAGACCATCTTCGAGAACCGCTTCATGCACGCCCAGGAGCTGCGCCGGCTCGGCGCCGACATCGAGATCAGCGGCAACACCGCGGTGGTGAAGGGCGTGCCGCACCTCGACGGCGCCACCGTCATGGCCACCGACCTGCGCGCCTCGGCCTGCCTGGTCATCGCCGGCCTGGTGGCGAAGGGGGAGACCCTGATCGACCGCATCTACCACCTCGATCGCGGCTACGAGCACATCGAGGAGAAGCTGATGCAGCTCGGCGCCCGCATCCGGCGCGTGCATTGAGCGAACCGCCGTATCGCGCAGACTGACTTTCCCGTCTGCGTTAAAATTCCACCTTTGACGACTGGAAGCCCGCCGTGACCGGCATCACCATCGCCCTTTCCAAGGGCCGCATCTTCGAGGAAACCCTGCCGCTGCTGGCGGCGGCCGGCATCGTCCCGGCCGACGATCCGGAGAGCTCGCGCAAACTCATCCTCGACACCAACCGCACCGACGTGCGCCTGGTCATCGTGCGCGCCTCCGACACGCCGACCTACGTCCAGTACGGCGCCGCCGATCTGGGCATCGCCGGCAAGGACGTGCTGCTCGAGCACGGCGGCGCCGGCCTTTACCAGCCGCTCGACCTGAAGATCGCCCGCTGCCGCATGGCGGTGGCGGTTTTCGGCGGCTTCGACTACGCCGCCGCCGTGCGGCCCGGCGCCCGCCTGCGCGTGGCGACGAAATACATCCAGACGGCGCGCGAGCACTTCGCCGACAAGGGCGTGCATGTCGACCTCATCAAGCTCTACGGCTCGATGGAGCTGGCGCCGCTGGTGGGGCTGGCCGACGCCATCGTCGACCTCGTCTCCAGCGGCAACACTTTGCGCGCCAACAACCTGGTGGCGGTGGAGGACATCATGCCGATCTCCTCGCGCCTGATCGTGAACCAGGCTTCGCTGAAGATGAAGCGCGAGTTGCTTCAACCCGTCATCGATGCTTTCGCCGGAGCGATCCGTGATTAAGCGATTGACCACGCGCGACCCCGACTTCACCCAGCAGCTCGCCGCGCTGCTGGCCTTCGAGAACGCCCAGGACGAGAACGTCGAGCGGACGGTGGCGGAGATCCTCACAGCGGTGCGCACGGTGGGCGATGCCGCGGTGCTCGAATACACACGCCGCTTCGATCATCTGCAGGCGAAGGCCATGGTCGAACTCGAGCTGCCGAAACGCGAGCTGGAGGCGGCGCTGTTCAACCTGCCGGCGGAACAACGCGAGGCGCTGGAGCAGGCCGCCACGCGCATCGCCCTCTATCATCAGCGCCAGCTGGCCGCGTCCTGGGAATATACGGAGTCCGACGGCACGCGCCTGGGCCAGAAGGTGACGCCGCTCGACCGCGTCGGCCTCTACGTGCCGGGCGGCAAGGCGGCCTATCCCAGCTCGGTGCTGATGAACGCCATTCCGGCGAAGGTGGCCGGCGTCGGCGAACTGATCATGGTCGTGCCGACGCCGCGCGGCGAGAAGAACGCCCTGGTGCTGGCCGCCGCCGCCCTGGCCGGCGTCGACCGCGTATTTGCGATCGGCGGCGCCCAGGCGGTCGGCGCGCTGGCCTACGGCACGCAGACCATCCCGCAGGTGGACAAGATCGTCGGTCCCGGCAACGCCTACGTCGCCGCCGCCAAGCGGCGCGTCTTCGGCGTGGTCGGCATCGACATGGTGGCCGGCCCCTCCGAGGTGCTGGTCATCGCCGACGGCTCGACCGATCCCGACTGGGTGGCGATGGACCTCTTCGCCCAGGCCGAGCACGACGAGCTGGCGCAGTCGATCCTGCTCTGCCCGGACCTGCGCTTCATCGATGCCGTGGCGCACAGCCTCGCGCGCCTGCTGCCGGAGATGCCGCGCAAGGACGTCATCGCCGCTTCCCTCGCCGGACGCGGCGCGCTGATCGAGGTGCGCGACCTCGACGAGGCCTGCGCCCTCGCCAACCGCATCGCGCCGGAGCACCTCGAGCTCGCGGTGGCCGAGCCGAACGCGCTGGTGGACAATATCCGCCACGCCGGCGCCATCTTCGTCGGCCGCTACACCTCGGAGTCGCTCGGCGACTACTGCGCCGGCCCCAACCACGTGCTGCCGACCTCGCGCAGCGCGCGCTTCTCGTCGCCGCTCGGCGTCTACGACTTCCAGAAGCGCACCTCGATCATCGAGGTGTCGGCCGGCGGCGCCGACAAGCTCGGCCGCATCGCCTCCACGCTCGCCCACGGCGAGGGCCTGCAGGCCCACGCGCGGGCTGCGGAACTGCGCCTGAAGAAAAGCTGAATTATTTCTTCAGGAATTCGTCCGGCTCGATGCCGGCCTGCCTGAGGATGGTGCGCAGGGTTCCTTCCGGCATGTCGCCGGGAGGATTCGGAATGGTGGTGTAGCGTCGGGTTTCGGGATTGAACCAGAGCTCGTGGCTGCCGGCCGCCTGCCGGTCGAACTCGAAGCCGAGTTGCTTCAAGCGCTTGACGATCTCCCGGTAGCGGGAGCCTCCAAGCTGCCCCATCAGCCGTTGACGATCAGCGGATAGTCGAAGGATTCCGCCGCTTGCGGCAGGGGAAACTCCCCGTCGCGCTCGGCCTGGGCTTCCAGCAGCTTTTTCGCCACATCGTGCGCGATCTCGATGGTCTCCTGGATCGTTCGCCCCTGCGCGATCAACCCCTGAACGTCGTCGGACGTGGCGAGATAGACGCCTTCCGGCAGCTTCTCGATATGCAGATTGACGACGCGTTCCATGGCCGATTCCTGGTCAACTCAATTGAGGCGCCTATCGTACTTCCGGGGGCACCCAAGAGCAACCCAATGTAGTGGCCAAGTATGGAGCTTGTCACTTTTAGCGCGTCGCCTACTTGGTGTTTAACGACCAAGGGGGAGCAGATAACCGCAGAAGTACTCATTGACCCCAATAGCGAGTAGCTCGGTTGTATAAACTGCGCACCACATGCAACATGGCGCTCCTGAGTATTCAGGAGCGCCTTTTCTTCTTGTCTCCTGATTGCCGACCGGGGCGACGATGGTGCCATCGCGCGTTACGCGATCGACTCGAATGACCCGCGCCGCGGGGAATCCTTTAGCAGCAAAAGCATCGTCCCCACGATAAAATAATTACATTTGTAATTATTCCATTTTGTAGTATAAAGGGCTGAAATCCCGAAGAACCCGCGCCATGGTCCAGGATTTCGCTTATTTCGAACGGGGCATCGATCGCATTTCCAGGCAATTGCCAGGGATGCCGCAGGATCGCGTCGTGCTGAACCGGCTGTTCTTCTCCGTCTTCAAGGAACTCGACGAACTCTACAATCGCCATCTGGAAGAGCACGGCCTCAATACTTCATCCTTCCTGGCCATGGTGATGCTGATCAGTTGCGAGGAAAACCGCCTCAATCCGCGCGACCTGAGCAACGCCCTGGTCGCCTCGCGCACCAACGTCACCCGGCTGACCGACGAGCTGGTCGGCGCCGGCTGGGTGGCCCGCAACCCGAGCATCGAGGACCGGCGCAGGGTCGACCTGTCCTTGACCGCGGCTGGCAGGGAATTGATCCTCGGAGTCCTGCCCAAGGTTTGGCTGTTGATCGAACGGCAATGGGCCGATTTCAGCGCCGACGAGATCGTCGCATTCGACCGCCTGTTGCGCAAAATGCAGCGCAGCCTGTCACGCATCAAGGACGCATGAAACGCCTGCTTGCCCTGTCGCCGGCACTCTGCGCGTCCGGCCCGCTGGGGAAATTCGAGGATTGCGCATGACCATCCACCCGCCCGAAGCCGATCCCTCCAAGCGCAAGCGCCTGCTGCTCATTCTGGCCGCGGTCTTCCTGACCGCGGCGGCAGCCTGGGGCGTGCACTGGTTCATCCATGGCCGCAGCCACGCCGGCACCGACGACGCCTATGTCGCCGGCAACCTGATCCGCATCACGCCCCGCATCGCCGGCACCGTGGTGGCGGTGCGGGTCGACAACACCGATCACGTCAAGCAGGGCCAGGAACTGGTCCGACTGGACGACACGGACGCGCGGCTGGCCCTGGAAAAGGCCGAGGCCGACCTGGCCGAAACCGTGCGCCGGATCAGCCAGAGTTTCGAGGGCCGCACCCAGCAGCAGGCCAATCTGGCCGCGAAGCAGCGCGCCTACGAGCAGGCCGAAGCCGACCTGCGGCGACGGGAGCAGGCGGTCGCCGTGCAGGCCGTTTCGAAGGAGGAAGCGGAGCATGGCCGCGCCGCGCGCGACCAGGCCCGGGCCACGCTCGACCTCGCGCGCGCGCAGCTCGCGGCCGCCGACGCCGCCGTGGCCGGCACCTCGGTCGCCACGCACCCGGCCGTCAAGCAGGCCGAGGCGCGGCTGCGCGCGGCCTGGCTCGAACTGAGACGCTGTGTCATCCGCGCCCCCGAAGACGGCCAGGTCGACAAGCGTTCGGTCCAAGTCGGCCAGCAGGTGGCGCCCGGCAATCCGCTGATGGCCCTGGTGCCGATGACCCAGCTCTGGGTCGAGGCCAACTTCAAGGAAGACCAGCTCAAGGGCATGGCGGTCGGCCAGCCGGTCGAGTTGGTCTCCGACCTTTACGGCGGCGGCACGGTCTTTCACGGCACCGTGGCCGGCCTGTCGCCGGGCACCGGCAGCGTGTTCTCGCTGCTGCCGGCGCAGAACGCCAGCGGCAACTGGATCAAGATCGTCCAGCGCCTGCCTGTGCGCATCGCGCTCGATCCGCAGGAACTGGAGAAGCATCCGCTGCGGGTCGGCCTGTCGATGAAGGTGGAGGTCGATCTCGGCGCCGGCGCCAGCGGCACGACGAAGACCCTGCCGCCGACCCATTATTCGACCCCGGTCTTCCAGGACGACCTGACGGGCGCCGACGAGCGCATCCGGAGCATCGTCCAGGGCAACCTGAAGAAGGGTTGAGCGTCCGACCATGCCGCACCGGCCGCCGCACGGCTCGAGCCTGATCCTGCTGACGCTGGGCCTCAGCCTAGGCACCTTCATGCAGGTGCTCGACTCGTCGATCGCCAACGTCTCGCTGCCGCACATCTCGGGCGACCTGGCGGTGAGCCCGAACCAGGGCACCTGGGTGATCACCTCGTTCGGCGTCAGCAATGCCATCGCCCTGCCGCTCACCGGCTGGCTGACGCGCCGCTTCGGCGACGTGCGCCTGTTCGTCGCCTCGACCCTGCTGTTCACCCTCGCCTCCTGGCTGTGCGGGCTGGCGCCCAGCCTGCCCCTGCTGATCGCCGCGCGCGTCCTGCAGGGCGCGGTGGCCGGCCCGATGATTCCGCTTTCGCAAAGCCTGCTGCTTGCCAACTATCCGCCGGAAAAGAAGGGCCTCGCCCTCGCGCTGTGGTCGACGACCGTCATCGTCGCGCCCATCCTCGGTCCCATCCTCGGCGGCTGGATCACCGACAACATCAGCTGGCCGTGGATTTTCTACATCAACCTGCCGTTCGGCCTGCTGTCCGCGTTCCTTACCTGGACCCTCCTCGGCCGGCGCAGCAGCGCGACGCGCTCGGTGCCGATCGACAAGGTCGGCCTGTTCCTGCTGGTGGTCGGCGTCGGCGCCCTGCAGATCCTGCTCGACAAGGGCAACGACCTCGACTGGTTCGAATCGCAGGTCATCGTCGTGCTGGCCGTGGTCGCCGTCGCCTGCCTCGCCGTGCTGGTGGTGTGGGAGCTGACCGACCGGCATCCGGTGGTCGACCTGCACCTGTTCGCCGAGCGCAACTTCCTGGTCGGCACGATCATCCTCAGCATCGGCTACCTGGTCTTCTTCGGCAATGTCGTGATCCTGCCGCTCTGGCTGCAGACCAACATGGGCTACACCGCGACCTGGGCCGGCCTGGCCGCCGCGCCGATCGGCCTCCTGCCGGTGATCCTGTCGGCCGTCGTGGGCAAGAACATGCACAGGATCGACCTGCGCATCTGGGCCAGCTTCAGCTTCGCCGTCTTTGCCGCGGTGTCGTTCTGGAACAGCCATTTCAACACCGACGTCACCTTTGCGCAGATCGTCCTCCCGCGGCTGCTGATGGGCGCCGGCGTCGCCACCTTCTTCGTCCCGCTCACCGCACTGACCCTGTCCGGCATCCCGGACAGCCTGCTGCCCAGCGCCACCGGCCTGTCGAATTTTTCACGCATCCTCGCCGGCAGCTTCGGTACCTCGCTCAGCATCACCCTCTGGGACCGGCGCGAGAGTTACCACTACAGCGTGCTCGCCTCGCATGTCTCGGCCTTCGATCCGAACGTCACCGAGGCGCTCGGGCCGCTCGCCTCGCCGGCGACCGACCCGGCCCTGCTCGACCGGATCATCGGCCAGCAGTCCCTCCTGCTCGCCACCAACGATATCTTCTGGCTGTCGGGCGCTTTCTTTCTTTCATTGATGATCCTCGTCTGGCTGGCCAAGCCGCCCAGACAGGGCGCCGCCGCTGCCCCGCCCGACGCCGGCGCGCATTGATCCGGGCGGTTGCCGCCGGGACGATTCCCCCCACGCACAACAACCGACAAGGAGTTCCGCATGCAACAACGTCTCGACTACAAACTCGCCTCGCCCGAAGCCTTCAAGGCCATGCTGCATACCGAGCAGCAGATCCACAGGAGCGGCCTGGAAGCCTCGCTGCTGGAACTCGTCAAGACCCGCGCCTCGCAGATCAACGGCTGCGCCTGGTGCCTGGACATGCACACCAAGGACGCGCGGGCGCAGGGCGAAACCGAGCAGCGCCTGTACCTGCTGACGGCCTGGCGCGAGGCGCCGTGCTACAGCGCGCGCGAGCGCGCCGCCCTGGCGTGGACCGAAGCGGTGACCCGCATCGCCGAGACGCACGACGTGCCCGATGCGGCGTACGAGGAAGCCCGCCGCCACTTCGACGAGAAGGCGCTGGTCGACCTGACCCTGGCGATCATCGCCATCAACGGCTGGAACCGCCTGAACGTCGCCTTCCGCACCACGGTGGGCGACTACGTCAGTCCGCACGGGAAGGCGCGCTGAAACGCCGTCGGCCGGCTCGCGCGCGGACGCCATGAAGCTCCACATCCTCTCCGACCTGCACCTGAGCGTACAGGGCATGGACCGGCCGCGGACCGATGCCGATGTCGTCGTGCTCGCGGGCGACATCCACCGGCCGGCGACGGCCATCGAATGGGCCCTCGGCTTCGGGCAGCCCGTCATCTACGTGCCGGGCAACCACGAGTTCTACGGCGCCAGCCTGCCTGCCGCCGTGCGGGAGCTGCGGCAGCTGAGCGAAGGCACCCACGTGCATGTGCTCGACAACCGCGCGCTCGAGCTGCGGGGCGTGCGTTTTCTGGGCAGCACGCTATGGACCGATTTCCGCATCGCCGGCGACGGGGAGCGGCAGGCTCACGCCATGGCCGAGGCGCTGAAGTTCAACCGCGACTTCAGCCGCATCCGGGTGGACGAACCGCCCGGGGACAGGGTGTTCGCGCCCCAGGACTGCGCCGCGCTGTTTGCCGACAGCGCGCGCTGGCTGGATGAGGCGCTGTCCAGGCCCCATGCCGGGCCGACCGTGGTCGTCACCCACCACGCGCCGTCACCGCAAAGCATCCCCCTGCGTTTTGCAGGCTCGCCGCTCAACGCGAATTTCGTCTCCGATGCCGAGTGGCTGCTGCAGGGCCGGCGCGCGCGGCTGTGGATCCACGGCCATCTGCACGACAGCTTCGACTACGAGGTCGACGGCACGCGCGTGGTCTGCAATCCGCGCGGCTACGCCAAGGGGGGCGTCGCCGAAAACCCGCGATTCGATCCGTACCTGACGGTG
>JAANMT010001206.1_pt1 | contig 25987 bp, 32 predicted proteins | sample 7279711 | NCBI WGS metagenome assembly JAANMT01 (sample SAMN14094538, study PRJNA606508) | bioreactor metagenome | isolation source: A lab-scale SPAN reactor treating ammonium-rich wastewater day 1 | place: Ireland: Galway | collected 2017-01-16 | reverse complement strand
ACAGAAATGGCAGTATTCCAGAGAGAAATGAAGATAGACACAAACATTTCTCCACTTTTGGCAGTGCCAACGTTGTTACCCAAGTTGCCCGTTGCGGGGTTTTGGATACCCTGAAATGTCTGTGCTTGGGCTTTTGAAATAAAATTGCCAATAAACACAATCAACCCAATACCAAATGATGTTAAAAATCTTGGAAACTTGATGTTGTCTTTGAAAGCTATTTGCATTTTTTTGATTTGAAATAAATTTTTATGATATTGCTAATAAACTAAGGGATAAGTTTCATTAATTCAGTCGCGGGATTAAGGATATCTAGGCCGACGATGGTCCCTATCAGACCAATGATGGCATACATGGCAACCAAGACAATTAAGCCCAGGGCACCTTGGATCATTTGATCACGAGCCTTATTAATTTTGCTGGTATCACCGCCGGCTCCAATCCATGAAATTGCCCCAAGTAAGAAGTAGATAATAAAGACAATGGAGCCGACTACAGTTCCTAAACCGAGCATGTTGGAGATAAAGAGCTCGAGAGTAGTTAAGGCATTAGTATGGTTATCGGTGACTCCTTCTGTATAGGCGTTATCGACAATAGGTTGTAGACCATCACCAAATTGAGCTAATGCGGGTGTTGTGGCAAATACCAATATCAGCACTATGAATGTTGGGAATAAGATCTTGAGTGGTAGTAAAAATCTATTTGTCATGATGTTAATCAGTCATGCTGAACTCGCCTGGGTGCAATTATACCCTTAATTGCTTCCCTTTGTCATTAACCCTATTGTGGTTAGGGTGCCAGAGCACCATACTTTGTTAAATCAGGATTCAAAAGGAAAGTTGGGTCGCCAAAGATTAATAATCCAATTAGGGCGGCAATCATGTAAGCAGCAATTAGTAGTATTAGACCAACTACGCTCCAGGTCAGTCTTTCTCTGACTTTGACATGGACATCAGTTTTGCCCGCTCCCACGATGTACTCATAACCGCCGTAAAGAATATTGAAAAAGACCAGCAGGCCGCAAATGACAGCGAAGAACTTGAGGGCGTTGGAGATGAAGAGGAGGATGCCGATAGTACCTCCATTACTCATGGCTGCACCAAAATTATATCTTGCTACACCCTGAGGAGGATCAACACCACCCACTACATATGACCCACAAGGTTCTGTTCCTGGAGCGATATATCCGTAACCGCCGTAACCGCCCAAAACACACTTAGTTCTGTTAGTTGAACATTGTCCGGGTGCAGTGCAGCCGCCCGTGCAGGTATATCCAGTTGGGCAAGTTGCAGGAGCACCAGCCAAAACGTTTAAGGCTGAGAAATCGACCATTGATGCAATTGAAAACAAAAATAGAATCATCAAAGTGATTAGTGATTTATTAGTAGTTATAATTCCCAATAGTTTCATTTTAATTTAGTCAAGTGCATCAAGGTGTGATGTTATCTGATAGAACTGGATTCAAAACAAACCCAGCATCGCCAAAGATGAGCAGGCTAAGCAGGGCGGTGATGAGGTAGGCCATAACGATGAGTAACAAGCCAATCACGCTCATGACCAACCTGTCGCGAGCTTTTTGGTAGGCGTCGGCTTTACCCTGAGCAGTTAAGAAATCATAGCCAGCTATAGCCAGATTGTACATAACATAAACTCCGGCCGTGGCCGTGGCAATTTTAATCATGTTACTGATGAAAAAGAAAATAGCGATGTCGGTGCCTGAGCCAGCAGCTTGAATTTGTTGACTTGTGCCAGGAGGTGGAGAAATTTCACCAATGGATGGTGGGGCTTGGGCAACAATAGAAATCGGCAACAAAAAGATTGCTAAGAAAAAAAGAAGGCTAATGAGGAGGATTGTATTTTTTCTTATCATTTTTTTTATTCCCAGTCATGCTGAACTAGTTTCAGCATCCCAGTATCAAACATCGTTAATTGATTATTTAGTAACAAAACTCTCAGACTAGATCCTGAAACAAGTTCAGGATGACGTGCTATGTTATGCAGTATGACCTGAAACAAGTTCAGGGTGACAAACTTTTTAAATTGGTATATCCGCTCCTGTCAGGACTTTGACTATTTGTACAATCCAGTAGGCGGCAATCATAATAAAAAATCCCGCTACAGCGGCCACTATCATGTTTTTGGCCTCCTCGGCACCCTTTTTGCCTCCAGTGATAAATCTAAAGGCGGCAAAAAGAATAATGGCAAAAAGTAACACGCTAGCGGCAATCATAGCGTTACGGACAACTAAATTAATCAAAAAACCGACGCTGGTGTACTTTTGTTGAACTTCAGTGTCGTCAGATAGCTTGAGGCAGTCCCCCAGGGCTATACCACCGGCACCAGGATCACACACGGCAAAAGCAGGAGAAGAGGTTGCTATAAAAATTGATAGCAAAAATGCCAGAGTTGCGATAAGTAACTTAAGTTTCATAAATCTAGATTTGTCAAATTTACTTGTCAAACTGATCTTGTTTCAGGGTCCCATTGGGCACATCGGTTGTTTAAAAATCACAATGTTTGATTACAGGATGCTGAAACAAGTTCAGCATGACGAAAACGATATTACAGTATAGCAACTCCAAAGATGACCTCCACAATTTGCCATATCCAGTAAGCGGCAAAGAGTAAGAAAAAGCCAGCAATGGCAGCCGTGATACGATTTTTACCAGACTCCATAGATTTTTTAGTCGGTGAGCCTGCCAGCATTTCAAAACCTCCCCAAACTAGTAGGGCAAAAAGCAGTAGCCCAGCCAAAGGAAAAATAAAAGTCAAGGCCCGAGAAATAATGCCACCGGGAGTGGAGAGTACGTCTTTGAACTGCGAGGGAGTTGTGACATCGATATTGTTTCCACCTGCTATATTGAGTGGATTAACTGCGTCAAAGGTCTTGTTGGTGGGAGGCTCGAATGGTTCAAATGGTGCGGGAGTGGGGGTGTTGGCGGAGGTGGGGACAGGTGAAGATGTTGGTGTGGGAGGCATAATCGCATGACAATCCGCTTCTGTGGCACAGCATGCTTGAATTGGAGCGCCTCCACAGATCTGATAAGGTGGAATAGTTTTACCTGTCCCCATGCACACATCTAATATTGGAACGGGACCCGGAATAAAGTCACAGTCGCATGTTAGAGATACAGGGTTACAGCTATTTGTCATTCCAGAGTAACAGCAGTTGTTCCAACTCGCAGTTGGACCAGTGCACTCAGGCCATCCTAAGGCTTGACAAGCTCCATAGCACATGGCATCGCAAAGCATGCAAGAACCTGGCACTACAATTCCACATTGTGCAGATGCAGAAGACAGAGAAAGTTGAAAAATTATCAAAACTCCTATTAGGAGCTTGAAGGCTTTTGTTTTCATATCAACTTAATACCCTTTTGTTATCCTCCAAATCCTGGTATTTTCAGGACTGTATAACCAATAAATTGTAGGATGACGACAGAGAAGATGATGAAGAGAAGACCTGTGATGGCGGCGGTGATGAGTTCTTTGGCTTCACCTGTCCGTTTGGGGTCTCCTTGGCTAATGGAATATAGAAAACCCGCCGCCAAGATCATAAGTAGAGCCACCCCCCCTCCCATGCCCAATCCAACTTTCAACAAATTTTGGACAATTTCTGTGGGATCTCTTTTAATACACCCAATCGCCGTCCAGATGCCTTCCGTGCCGGTATCTGTTCCACCCACACATTCCAAACAAGCATCATAAGCTTCCATTAAATGTCCCTGTGATCTATCTATTTGATCACAAATTTTATAGGGGAGTGTTTCACCTTGACCAGGTTGTGTAGGGCGTGTGGTCATACACTGTTCGCCACACCCTCCCGCACCATTTAGGGATAAGTTAAATTTTGCAATATTTGCATTAATTCCTTCTGTTTTTTCAGCTCTAAAGCTATATATTCCAGATTGTGCTACAGTATGATTTATAGTTGGTAAACTACCTTCATCATTTGTTCTTTCAATTACATTCAAATTTGCCCCTGACCCAGTTAGCTGAACTCGAACTCTTTTATTTACATATTTTTGATTGCATTCACGAACATTTTCTATATTAATTTGAAGTGGAATTCCTGCCTCAAGACATCCCGATGGATAACCGTAGCATGTTTGAGAAGCTCCTTCCACCGTTCTTTGCTGGGATATATAGACATCGCCAGTAATGGCTGGTGTTTTGACCGAAGTCAAGGAACAACCTGATATATTTCCAACTTCAGCTCGATCATTGGGTTCACCATAAATCTTAAAGTAATACTTGGTGTTTCCGCTTAAGTCTATGGGGGGTGCTAAATTAAAGGAAAAGGTAACTGAACTGTTACTACTAGCTTGTGCAATTGCTAGTTCTTGGTATCCAAAAGCTCCACGTGCAGCGTTCTCAGTGGTTGTGAGAGCTAAGATGTAGCTCGGAGCACCTGCGCCAAATAGAAATTGATTACTACCAGAATTTACAGTTACTGTATAAGCTGTTTGAGCACCGCATAAAGTTGATGAGGTCGGAAATCCAGACTCAGTGAATTGAAAAGAACCACAAGTTTTTGCCGATACAGCAGTGGGGTTGAATAGAAAAAGAGCTGCTCCGAATAAAAATAAGAGGCAGAAATTCAAAAACCGATGTATTCCAATAATACTTCTCATGACGGTGGTAATAAAACTAATAGCATCTATTTTATCCTATTATAGGAGACTCGCGTAGTGTTGAAATTTGACTGCTATAATCTTAACAACTGTCATGCCCAAATTTAGTTCCAAACCGATCTCTAAGCAAACTTTCTTGAGTAATAAATTACTAACGATGATCTTGTTGATTATTCTTGGATTTGGTGTTGTTGGAAGTATTTTTATTGATAACTCAATCTCCGCCCTAGACGAAGTGGATCAACTCCAGCAGCAGATCTCTGAATTGGAAAAGCTAAAAAAACTATCTGAAGATGCCACGACGCCACTTGAGGGGCAGGTGAAGGATTTGGAAAGTAAAATTGCCAATGCCCAGGCAGGGATTGCTAAAGCTAAAAGTACGGCTCAGGAAGTAGCGGAGAGTATCGAGCAGCGAGAAGGTGATTTGTCTAATCAATACACTATTCTGTCTCGGCGGATAGGTGATGAGTACAAACGGACTCGGCAGGCTCAGAACCCAATCATGGCGCTAGCTCAGTTAGGTAGTGGTAGCTTGATCAAGTCCATTGCCTACCAACAGTCAGCTCAGCAACAAGACAAGACATACATTAGCAATATCAGTGGTGATATTATCCAGTTGGAAAAAGATAAAAAAGCTCTGGAGGAGCGTCAGCAAACTTTGGCTCAACTGCAAGTTCAGTTGGATGAACAAGCCGATTTTTTCAAAGGCGAGATTGTTAAAGCCAAGGATTACCAAGCCAAACTCCGAGGTCAAATTGCCACTTTGACCGCACGACAGCAACAGATTTTATCCGAAAGATCAGGCACTTACACTACTTCCGTTGGTGAAGTACCACTAGCGGATGATTTTAACGCCTCAATTGGTTTTAAATCTCAAGCACCCAGCAACTCTTTGGCCGTGTTTAGTTTCGGTGGCTATACCCATCGCAATGGCATGAGTCAGTATGGTGCCAAAGCTAGAGCCGAAAGTGGTCAGTCAGCTGAGGACATTTTGCGAGCCTACTATCCCAATGCTCAGCTTAAGAAAGATTACCCAGAAATGGGCAGTATTTCTGTGGAGGGCTATGGTGGCATGAGTTTTGAGGATCAATACTTGCAAGGTATTCACGAGATGCCAGCCAGCTGGCACATGGAAGCACTCAAGGCACAGGCTATCGCTGCTCGAACTTTTGCTATTAAGTACACAAATAATGGTAGTCGATCAATTTGCACGACTGAAGCCTGTCAGGTTTTTAAGAACAGCAAAAAGGGTGGTGACTGGGAACGGGCGGTGAATGATACCAAGGGTTGGGTGCTAGTCGACGGGGGAGGATCACCAGTTTCTACCCAGTACGCTTCGTCCCACGGTGGATACAGCAATACTTCAGGTTGGGATACGACCGATGGTAGTAAAGATGGTGAGTGGTCAACTCGGGCTTGGGAAAATAAAGCTGGCAGTCCATGGTTCTATAAAGCCTGGTATCGATCGGGCTATTTTAAAACAGGCGCCAACTGTGGTCGAAATCACCCTTGGCTCAGTCAAGAAGAGTTTAGTGACATTATTAACGCTTGGATTGTCAGGAAAAATCCCTCGGGAGCCGATGTGGGGCGGATTCAACCAGTGACGATTAATGAGTGTAATATAGGAGGGGGTGGTAATCCCTACAGTATGAGTGAGTTGAAAGATTGGGCAAACAAAGCCGGTGGGGCAGTGACCAATGTCAGTGGCGTGTCGGTCAGTCATACGGGTGAAGGGCAAACAGCGACTGTGACTTTGCAAACCAATAGAGGCACATTGTCAATTCCTGGTAGTGAGTTCAAGACGACCTTTAATTTGAGGGCTCCAGGATACTTGCGAATCCCCCAGACTAGCTTTGCTCATTTTAATATTGAAAAGAATTAAGTTTTACCGTCGCAAAGTAGTCCTACTAACCCCTGTGTCATCACTTCCGGATTTGCCTGCTTTTGTCATCGTTGCGGATTTGCATAGTTCGTCGTCATTGCGGACTCGATCCGCAATCTCAAAATGTCGATTACCTCGTCATCCTGAACTTGCCTGTCCCGAAGCAAGCGGGGTTTCAGCATCTTCCACATATATCTTCAATTTTAAGCTGAGTGTGTCAAAAGTATAAAATTTGGATGGTTGACTGTGTATCACTTTGTGTTACGATATTATCGTGCAACTGATCATAACCAAACTTATTTGGGACGCTTGGAATATCGATCATATTGCAAGACATAAAGTGGTTCCTTCAGAAGTTGAAACGGCAACTTCAGACACTAACGCAGTTTTTTTGCAAGGATACAAGTCAAGGGTGTTAGTTTTAGGTAAATCAGGAAGCAGACTTTTAACTGTGGTTTTACAACCTCATCGAGCAAAGGGCGAGTATTATGTGGTGACTGCCAGGGATATGGCAAAGAAAGAAAGAGATCACTACCGATTAAAACAGACAGAAAGGAAAAAAATGAAATATCACTACAAGAAAAAAAACCAAATTCCTAAGTTTGCCTCAGTTCAAGAAGAAGCTGAATTTTGGGACACTCATGACGCTGGGGATTATTTGACAGAGTTTAAAGAAATCAAAGCTGTCTATGATCCATCGGGTGCGACCAAGACGACAATTTCAGTCCGGCTCGATGAAGGGCTCAAAACTCAGTTGAAACGAGTGGCGGATCAGTACGACATTTCCACTAGTTCATTGGTCAGGATGTGGGTGGTGGATCGGTTGAGGGCAATAAGTTGAGAATGTAAAATTTGAGTTGGGTTGCAGTGTTAAAAGGCACGATACTTTCCAGAATTTATTGGTTAGTCTAAAAGTGGGTTACAATTGCAGACATGTCGCAATTGGTTAATTCAATAAATTTGCAAAATTTCCGAGGATTTGTGGATCAAAAAATAGATTGCAATCAAAATGTGACTTTATTGGTGGGGGCAAATGGATCAGGAAAAACGTCAATTTTGGAAGCAATTGGATTATTGGCAACGGGACAGAGTTTTAGGGCAGAGAAGGTGGAGGAGATGGTGAGACTAGGGGTGGAGTTGGGGCGGGTGGAAGGCAAGATTCAGGTTGGTGATCGACAGATTAAAGATGCAACTACTACTCGTCATTCTGAATCAATGAACTCAAGTTATCATTCCAGACTTGCCTGCCCCGAAACAAGTGGGGATCCAGAGTCTCAAAACGATCATTCGTTTAACTATGTTGAGTTGACAAGCAATAGCGATATCACCCTCAGCCCCCATAGACACCCCAAACTTGTTTTAGAAACCATTGACCTGGAAGTGATGATTACTCGCGGGGAGGTGCAAGGCAAAAAATCTAGTAAAAGATTATTGAGTGTAAATGGGGTGCGGCGACGGCTGGGAGATTTTGTGGGCAAATTTGCAACAGTGGTGTTTCGACCTGAGGACATGCGTCTCATTGAGGGCTCACCCAGCCGTCGCCGCGAGTTCCTCGACACTCCTCTTTCATTTATCAGTCAAGAATACGCTCGTTCTCTCCACACATACAATCAATCACTCATTCGTCGCAATAAACTCCTCCAAGCCATCAGAGAGGGAGAAGCTCCTCGTACCAGCCTGACCTATTGGACAGAATCGATTTTAAAGCACGGTCAAATTTTGCAAAACTATCGTCAACAAATGTTGACCACTTACCTTCATTCACCATTTCCTCTGGGTTTTCGTATCAAGTACTTACCCTCGATCATCTCGGTCGATCGCTTGTCTCAATATGCAGATAAAGAAATCGCCGCTGGCCACACTTTAATCGGTCCCCACAAAGATGACTTTCAGGTTGATTTTTTGCTGGCTCAACCAACCTCTCGTCATCCTGGACTCGATTCAAGATCTTCCAATTCTCCCTATCACGATGTGGCCGCCTACGGATCGCGGGGTCAACAGCGCCTAGCAGTCCTATGGCTAAAACTTTGCGAACTGTACTATTTAGAAAACCAGCTTGGCCAGCGCCCAATTTTACTTCTCGACGATATTTTATCTGAGCTCGACACCGATAGTAGGGAGTTGGTTTTGCAAGTCATGAAGCAAGGTCAGTCAATTATTACCACCGCCAGCACGGGCATTGCCAAACGAATTGCTAAAAATTTTCCTCGTAGTGCCAAAGTTCAGTTGTAACCAAGTCGACTGAGTTGTCGACTTCGATCACTAACAACTGCTTCTTGTTGCTTGCTCAGCTCTTTTAATTTTTCTCGCATTCTTGATTCAAACAACTCAGGTAATTTTTCAGCATTTGCGATTAGTTCAATTTCATCTAGTCCAGTCGATATCAATACATATTTGAGTTCAATCCAAAAAGTAAAGTAAAAATATAAAAGTAAAGCATCTTGACAAAAGTAAAGTAAATTAGTATGATAGCGTCATGTATACAGCTACCGTTTCTTCTCAGCGCCGGGTTACCTTGCCCAAAGCCTTCTTGGATGCTATGAAAGTAAAACCAGGTGACAAGCTCGCCGTGGAATTGATAGGACAAGAGATTGTACTTCAAAAAGTCACAAATATTTCAGACTTGGCTGGTTGTCTAAATAAATATGCTATTTACCCCATACCGACAGATGAAGAAATAGATAAGGCAAAGACAGAATGGTTACTTCAGAACTATAAAGTAGACACCCTAGATGATGTAAAAGATTAAACAGAAAGTAGTTCAACATGCAACACCTCGCCACCATTAGTAGCAAATACCAAGTTACTTTGCCTAGTGCTTTCAGAAAAAGCTGGGATCTGAATGCAGGTGACAGGATTGCCCTAACCTTTGCGGGTAATCAATTAGCGGTAGCTAAAACTAAAAACTTTATGAAGTACTCGGGTGCACTCCAGCACTTGGTGCCAACCAAGCCGTTTACAAAAAAAGAAATTGATGCTCGCAAACGAGCCTTTAAAAAACAAGAGTATGAACACAAAAACCAAGCAGATCGTTGACTCCAACGTCATTCTTCGCTTTATTTTGAAGGATAATATTGAACAGTGGCAGATGGCTCACGATTGGTTTGATGACGCCAAACCCAAAAGTATTTGGTTGACCGATGCGGTTTTTTTGGAAGTGGCGTTTGTGTTACAAAGTGTTTATCGAGCTCAGCGATCGGAATTAATTGATTTCCTCAGTGCCATGCTGGAGTATCAGTGTTTTGAGTTTGACAAACACGTCTTACCAGATACGCTTGAGTTTTTCTCTAGCACCAATCTGCCTATGCTAGATTGTTATTTAGTAGCACTATATCGGCAAAATCAATGTCAGGGAGTGTTGACGTTTGATAAAAAGTTACAGAGAGTTCTTGATTCTCAAATCAAAAAAACTGATGTTTAGTGATTGCCTTCCAAACCTTCTTTAATACTCTCAAAAAGTGAGAGGTTTTTTCGTGCAACCACATAACCATCATTTCCCTCAACCAAATCATCTAGCATAGCAGCTACAAGATATAGCTGATCTAAGTGACTGACCAAACTCACTCGGTGATTATGCCAATCTTCTGTTGTTTTCCTATAGAGTGATAAAATTTCTAAAAATGTCTCAGCCTCAGAATTTGTATCTGTTAGAGTTGCAAGTTTTCCTTTAACCCTTAACAGTAGGTCATTTATTTGATGTTCTGCTTCTGCTTTATGATGGATTGGTGCTTTATCAGAGGAATCTAAGTCTATCCAGCCTTCTCTAGTCCATACAACATTTCGGTCTGTAGGATTACTTTGATGTTCAAGAACTTCTTCTTCCTCGACAATACCTTGTTTTATTGTTTCTCCTGCCATATTTTTCTCCTTAAATCTATCTACACAAACATATTCTATTCTTCTTCTTCTTCTTTGTCAACTATGGGATGTGTGGGATAATCGGGGGATATGCATGCAGATATTGCTCAGTACTTAAAACAAATCAAATTGCCTGATCCAACTAGTCACAAGGGTCAAAATGGTAAGTTGTTGGTGATTGGTGGCTCAGAGTTGTTTCACTCTAGTATTTTTTGGGCGGCGGATGTGGCGAGCAGGATTGTGGATATGGTGCATTTCACTTCGCCCGCCAATGAAAATAATGAGTTGGTGCGAAAGAAGATTAAAGAGGGTTTTTGGACGGGGATCGTGGTGGATTGGTCTGATGCTGACAGTTACATTGAAGAAGATGATTGCATCTTGATCGGTCCCGGCATGGAGCGATCAGAGGAAACACGGTCGATTGTCAATCGATTGTTGTCAAAATTTCCAGACAAAAAGTGGGTCGTTGATGGTGGAGCTTTGCAAATGGTCGATCCGAGACTTTTGACGAAAAGTTGTGTGATCACGCCGCATCGACATGAGATGGAGCAGTTAACTACTAATTTTCATGATGACGACAGAGGGGTTGCTATCGATCGCTTAACTAAACAAGGCTTGACGATTTTGCTGAAAGGCAAAGTTGATCAGATTTTTTCTAAAGACAAACATCTGGAAATCGCTGGTGGAAATGCCGGCATGACCAAAGGGGGAACTGGCGATGTGTTGGCTGGTCTAGTAGCTGCTTTGTATTGTCAACATGATGCGTTGACTGCAACGGTAGTCGCAAGTTTTGTAAATAAAAAAGCGGGTGAGGAACTTTGGCAGTCAGTTGGACCTTTTTTTAATGCTGGTGACCTTGTTGAGCAGGTGCCAGAAACACTTTGGAAACTATTCTTGCAAAACTTGCAAAAATGAGTTACAACAGGGGAAGATGTTTTCCCCAACCTACTCAATCTCGAGCAATTTGTTAACTTACATAGCCCGTATAGAGGCGGCTAAGGCAGTGATTGGTCACTCGCCTCTGGTGCCTGCCTATGAGGCTAAGTTTCGTGATGAGGCTTTCACCAAAAGTGTTCACTTTGGCACAAAAATTGAGGGCAACGAATTGACGTCCGAGCAGGCCCAGCAGGTGGCTCGCATGAAGAATGTTTATGACCCCCAGGAGATCATGAAGCGAACAGGGATTATGGCTCGAGATCGCGATATTCAAGAAGTCATCAACTATCGGAATGTCATTAACTGGATAGATGAGCGATCAAATTACAAATCAACCCAAGTTTTTATGGAGGATACCTTGCTTGCTCTCCACCGTTTAACAGTCCGAGGTTTGGTTGAGGATAGGTATGTGGGAGCTTATCGCGACAAACAAGTCATTGTCCAAAGTGCCACTACTGAGGGCATAATTTTTCGTCCACCACCGGCATTAGAAATACCTTACCTAATTGGAGATTTTTTTGGGTGGGGAAATGCAGAATCGACAGTCAACATTCACCCAGTTTTTCAAGCCGCCATCACTCATTACCAAATTGTCTACGTTCATCCATTTATTGAGGGCAACGGTCGTACCGCCCGCGCTCTCGCCACCTTGTTGCTTTACACACTGGAGTACGACTTCAAGCGCTTTTTCTCGCTCGAACAATATTTTGACACCGATGTAGAAGCTTACTATCAAGCTTTGCTTTCAGTTCAACAACACCCTCAGCAAGATATGACTTACTGGTTAGAGTACTTCTGTTATGGTCTTGCTATGGAGTTAGACAAGGTTCAGCGTCAGGTTGAGCGACTTAGTAAGGATTTGAAATTAAAAAAACAATTGGGCAAACAAGTAGCCTTGTCAGAACGCCAAATTATTTTGCTAGAAATATTCCAACAACAAGACGAAGTCACTTCTGAAGATGCACAGATTGCTCTACCGAATATTTCCGTTGACACCATCTTGCGAGATATCAAAGACTTAATCGCCAAGGGAATTATTGAGAAGCAGGGCGTAACGAAGGGGGTTAGGTATCGGTTGAGGGAGTGATAGGCTTAATGCAAATTGCACCATCTTTGACCCAAATTTCTGCTTTGGTTCTATAGTTTAATTCAATTTGATTTCTGATTTTAACTGGAATGGAGGTCTGAAAGCGATGGGAGATTTTGGTTGAGAATGTTTTTTTTGTCATAGGTAACTTTCCTTGAATAAAGTAATACAAGTAGTATATCATTATTACCTATTGACAACATGTATTACTTTGAAATAATATCGATCATATGATTTTCACGTCATCTATTACCAGCAAAGGTCAGGCCACTATTCCTATAGACGTTCGAAAATACTTAGGACTTGAGGCGGGTGACAAGGTGGCTTTTTTGTTTCAAAATAATCAAGTGCAAATTGCCGCTCATAAATCTTTTATAGATCTAAGAGGTAGTGTTAAAACCAAGTCTAAGCTGAACGATCGTGATTGGGATAAGAAAGTTCTGAAATGGATCGAAAAACAAGTAGCGTAATCTTAAGTTATTAGATTATTGAGGCACGTCACCCTGTCACGACAAAGTCAGGGTCATAATGGGAAAGACGCTTGTTTATAGAACTACAATGTTGGATTACGGGATGCCGACCTCGATTTTATCGAGACTACATGACGGAGAATTAAGCGCGTCCAATATTACGAAGTTTTAGGTTACAAATATCGACTAATTAGCAATTTATTCATGAGACTTCTCGACACTAACATCATTATCCGCTTTTTGACTAATGATGATGTCAAGTTGGCTGACCAAGCCGAGAAAATTTTGAGTCAGTCTTCACCAAAAAGTTTACAACTCACCACTGTGGTCTTTATCGAAACAGCGATTGTCTTACTGAGTGTTTACCACCAGCCAAAAAAACAAGTCATTGAATCGTTGGCTTTGCTCATCAATCTGGATTCAATATCTTGCGATCGCAGTTCATTGTTAAAAACGCTAGAAATCTTTGAAAAAAAATCAATCTCGATTGTGGATGCTTACTTATTGGTACGAGTCAGGCAAGGCAAAAATGAGCGGTTGGTTACTTTTGATAAACAATTACTTAAAGAGGTGAAAGTCACTAACTAAAAACAATCTAGTAACCTTATTTTACTCTCCAGTGGCCTGCAGACCAAAAGCTTCTTTGACATCATTAATCACCACTATTGCGGCATCCATTTCGCGTCTCGAAAATGTGTGCATGGGTAAACCTGAATAGTTACTTGATGAAGTTCGCCTGACATCGAAATTTACCTCGTAGTGCCTGATTTGTTGTCTAGGCGATGAGTAGTCTACATGTATGGGAGTCTTAACGACAGACCCATGTGATTTATGGCTCTTTCAACTCCAAGTGATGTGGGCCAGTTCTCCTCATCTCTGTTGGCCTGATACGCATCGTGTACAGAGGTGACAATATTATCAATAAACCTATTTGTTGATCTGTATTCTCTTCTTCTTCTTCTTCTTTGTCAACTATGGGATGTGTGGGATAATCGGGAGTATGCAGGTCAGGATTTTTTTTGGATATTTGGCTAAACTGGAAACATTGTCATCACGTCTGGAGATGATGGCAGTGTTGGTCGACGTGTTTAGTCAATTAGAGATTGATGAGGTGCGGCCGGCTTGCTATTTGCTCCAGGGTCAGTTGGCACCTTCTTATCAAAACAGCGAGTTTCAGTTGAGTACAAAGATGATTTTGCGGGCTTTGGCTCAATTGTCGCAAACTAGATTGAGTGATACAGATAAGACTAAGCCTGTCACTGATTTGTTTGGGGAAGTCAGACCAAGCGATGTTGCACTGGTTGAGGTGGCTCAGCTTTATAAAAAGTTAGGTGATATTGGACAAGTGGCAGAGCAAGTTCGGGGAAAAATTGAAGCTTACCTGGAAAAGGCCGACCAGATTGATTTGGAGGCAGAAGGCGAATCAAAATCGGAAATAAATAAATTCTCAGTTTTCGACTTACACCAACATTTGCTAATCATCGCTCAAGAGTTGGGGAGTGGTTCGCAAGAGAGAAAAGTTGAACTTTTAGTTGAGTTATTACTTGCCAACGATGCTTTGTCTGCCAAATTTATTTGTCGGATGATCATGGGTCGATTACGATTGGGTTTTTCCACCATGACCATGTTAGATGCACTGAGTTGGTTGGTAGCAGGAGATAAATCACTAACGGGACGGTTTGAAGAAGCTTACCAAAAACGAGCGGACTTTGGGGAGTTGGCTGAGCTAATTGTCGCTAATCATCGGACGAACAAATCCATTGACCGAGTCTTGACCCAGTTTTCTGTCAGAGCAGGCGTGCCTGTCGTGCCGGCTTTATGTCAGCGTCTTAATTCTGCTAGGGAAATAATTGATAAGTTACAAACAGTGATTGCAGAGCCAAAGTACGACGGGCTGAGGGTACAAATTCATTTTTGGCGGAGTGGATCAATTGACAATGAAGGGATCGATAGCTCCGAGATTTCGAATCAAGTTCATAATAAAAGTATTGGTGCTGATTCCAACGGAATACTGATTCCGACCATGTCGGGTCAGCATGACGGGGGTGGTGTTCAATATAGCGATGCTCCATATAGTGTTGACGAAGCAATAAAAGTCCGAGTATTTACTCGCAACTTAGAGGACGCCAGCCATATGTTTCCGGAATTGATCGGCATAGTTCAATCTCTGAATTGTCAATCGTGTGTTTTAGACGCTGAGGCAATAGGTTTTGATTTGGAAACCGGTAAGTTAAAAGCTTTTCAAGAAACTATCACTCGGAAAAGAAAACACGGTATTACTCAAGCCTCCGCAGACGTTCCCCTGAAATTTTTTGTGTTTGATATTTTGGAGAAAAATGGCAGACCTCTGATCGACTTGCCTCTGAGTGATAGAAAGCAAATCTTGTTACAACTTTTAACAATACCCAAACCAAACAGCACATCACCCTTAGTTGCCACTGAGTTTATTACCACCACTGACGCTCAGGAATTACAAGATTACCACCACCACCAATTATCTTTAGGTTTAGAGGGCGTGGTTGCCAAAGCAGCAGACAGTCAGTATCGGCCTGGTCGGAAAGGTTGGCGATGGGTAAAAATTAAGGAAGCAGAAGGAACGAGAGGTAAATTGAACGACACTCTTGATTTAGTCGTGATGGGATACTACTTGGGTCGGGGCAAGCGGACTAAGTTTGGATTAGGGGCATTATTGGCTGGCGTCATAGACGATCAACTAAGTGAGCCTCGAGTGCTATCGATCAGTAAAATCGGCACTGGTTTGTCAGAGGAACAATTAAAAGAAATTAAAAACTTGCTGGATACGAATATAGTTGACAGTTGTCCAACTGAGTATCAAACAGTTGACAAAACCTTGGAGCCAGACGTATGGGTGTCGCCTAATTTAATTCTTGAAATTGCCGCTGATGAAATTACCGACTCCCCAGTTCACGGTGCTGGTGTTGCCCTCAGATTCCCTCGTCTAATATCAATTCGTTATGATAAGACTTGGCAGCAGGGGACGAGCATAGCTGAGTTGAAACAAATTGCACTCTCATGAACCAATTTAAGCAAAATAATATCAAGTGGGGAGATGAGGTAATTGCGTACCAAAGTCTAATTAAACAACAAAGTACCAAACACTGCGTAGTCCTAATTCACGGTTTGGGTGGTTCATCTGAATCATGGGCTGAGTTTATTACGCATTTCGTCACTTCATGTAATTTAATCGCAGTAGACTTAAGAAGTCATGGTTTGTCTTCTCTCCCCAAATCTTATTCAGAAATGTCACCAGGGTCACTAGCAAATGATGTTTGTTCAATAATAGAAAAGGAAAGATGTGCCAAGGTCATTGTTGTGGGACATTGCTATGGAGGTATGGTTGCTTTGGAAGTTGCTGAAAGACTTCAAGGCAAGTTACAGGCATTGGTACTAATTAATTCTGCTCACCGAACTCTTAAAATACCCCCGTCAATTGCGTTACCCTTGTTAAAATTATCTACCTATTTACCGATATATCGTATTCATCACAGAGACGACTTTTCTAAATTTTATCGATCTGGCGACTTCAACTTATTGAGATTAGCTAGCGACATTCGTCATACTTCATTAAGAACCTACATGATTGCTTTGATTCATAGCATCACATACTATAAAAGCCAACTGAACTATTTGTATTCAACACAAACACTAGTGATCGAAGGCACAAAAGATCGAGTTATCCAACCGAGATGGGTTAAGGAAACGATACGCCTATTAAAGAACGCAAAATTGATAAAAATCTCCACTAATCATGTATCTCCCATTACTTCACCAAAACTACTTGCCAAAGTGGTTGCCGAGTTTCTTGAAAATATTTAAAGAACATTTTTTTCAGAACAAAAACTACCAAGCATTATCAATTTGCTCAAGTATCTTTCTAGCTGCCTCCTTTTGTTTTCTGGTGGCTTTCTCTAGATAGGTTCTTAGTGAATGAATTAGCATCCCTTCTGAAGAGCTTTCATAATACTTACCACCCTCCATTACATAACCCTGATTGCTTGACACAAACTTATCTCCAAATAGATAATTAATGGCCATTTTAGCCTCAATCACCATCATTTTTAGCGCACCTTCTTTTTTATATCTTCTTACACTAAAAAGATATCTAGGCTCCCTTAAAATTTGGTACTTATATCCTCGTTTAATAGCGGTATCCATAAAAATTGTATCCTCGGCTAATTGGTTTTTTATTGGAAAAGAAACCGTCTTCAATACTGTTTTCCGACTGATGATCATAGCTCCTGCTACCGCCGGAATTCCAACTTGCTTGACTAAGCTAAATCCTAAATTAGTGGCTCGAGCCAGAGCTCTTTCTGAAGAAGAACCTTGTTGAGTGTCCTGCCAGCAGGTGTAGACATCTGCATTATTTTTTTCTAATTGATATTTCAGACCATCTAAAAAGTATGGAGGTATGCGATCATCAGCGTCCATAAAAACCACCCATTTTCCCGAAGCATGTTTTCCTCCCAGATTACGTTGCGTGGCTACGTTTCTAACTGGACAGATGTGGGTGACCAACTTTAGTTCAGTCTTGAAGGACTTGGCGACTTGGACTGTACTATCATCTGATGAACCATCGACATGAATGACCTCAAACATAGATTTATCAAAAGACTGATCCGTTAGGTCTTGCAGAAGGAGAGGTAAGTACTTCTCCTCATTGAGTGTGGGGATGACGATTGAAAAATACATGGTTCGATGTTTGTCGGCGTGACTCTTTAAATTTTTAGTGAGACCTTTTGAATTGTTGCGAGTTGAGTTAGACTTTTGTGTTTTGGCGGGTGACTTTTCCATACCGACCATTATACAATCAGATCTGGAAAGTTGGAGTATGAATCTACCTGATTATTTGATTGTCGGTTTGGGAAATCCTGGAGTTGAGTATGCCAAGTCCAGGCATAACGCTGGTTTTATGGCAGTTGATCGGCTAGTGAATCATCTTGGAGCAAGCAGTCGATCGGTTGATAATCTAGATGTTTGGGAAGAGCTGCCAACCTTTGGTGTTTATAGGGCAAATTTGGTGATAGACACAAAATTAATTCAAGTGCAAGTTCTCAAACCCCAACGTTTTATGAATCAGTCTGGAACAACCCTTTTAGGATATTGGTCTTACTACTGGAAGCAGATTTGGCAAAATGATCGAGCTAGTTTCAGTAATCGATTGTGGGTGATACATGACGATTTAGACCTTCCTATCGGTCAATTCAAAATTCAGTTTGGGACTGGTCCCAAAGTCCATAATGGTTTATTGTCTATCTATCAAGTGCTTGGTACCAATCAGTTTTGGCACGTCCGAGTGGGAGTGGATGGCCGATTGGGTAGTAGACAGCAAGCAGGGCAGGATTATGTTTTAGCAAGCTTTTCAAGCCAGGAGAGCAAGTTGTTTGAGAATGCGATCGATAGATTGTTAATTGAGTTGGAAGGACGATTCAGTGTAGCGTGATTCACGAAAGGCTCGAGATTACGGATTGAGTCCGTAATGACGATAAAAAATGCAACTACCTACTATTCAAACACCCTTTGATAATACCCATAACATGCGCTGGTTATATACCAATCGCGTGACTAGAGAAATTACTAATCGAATCACGCTGTTCTTCTTCCCAATTTTTCTGTTTTTAGTTGGGCAATCGCTGAGTATGCCGTGGAATATTCCAGATTGGACGAAAGGCATATTACTTGTGGCTGTTTATCACCTGATTCTAAGATTTTTAATGGTCATATTTGTGTTACCCATAAATCAAATAACTAAAAAGTTTGCGGCGAATCAAACTTTAGTTATGGGTTATGGCTTCAGAGCGATACTTTATGCCGTTTTATCATTATCTGTGGAGAACCCCGCTCTCTTAATAGTGGCAGTAGTGATTGAAGTTGTTGATATGAGTTTGTTTTGGCCTCACTTTCACTTACTGCTGACCAAATCAGGACATAAGTCCAAAATGGGTAGCAATATTGGCTCGCTACAATTTTTAATGCAAGTATTGGGAGTATTGGCTCCAATAATTGCTATCACCGTTAACAATTATGCTGGATACAGCGCTGTTTTTCTGCTTGGAATAGTTGGCTCACTGATTGGATTGATCTCTGCCCTCAGACTAAAATCGAGTGCGGAGCAAGATCATGTGTCATGGCGTGAATTTCTGGCTTGGGTTAGAGAGCCTAGGTATAAACGGTATTTATTGGCGCTTGGTGGGCGAATGATACATGATCTAGTCATGTATATCTGGCCTTTATACTTATTTTTATTACTGGGTTCAGTTGACAAAGTCGGTTATTTAGCCTCGCTATCATTCTTTTTAGCCCTGTTCATTACTGTAATTGCTAGTTTTCATTTAGACAAAATCCGTAACGCTAGAATTTTTCACTTTACTGGTGGTATTTTATCTTTACTATGGCTGGCTCGTGCTATATCTTTCACACCCATGGTGATTGCCATCATTGATTCTGTCGATAAGCTAGTTGGTAATGCTCACTGGTTATTCTTTGACATGCTCATTTTCAGACGGGCAAAAGGAACACAGGCTTTTTCATTTTTTGTGTATCAAGAAATTGTGTATAGCGGTTGGTCATTTTTATTTTGGTTGATCATTACTACTCTGTTAATAGCAACGCAGAGTTGGGTGGCTGTTTTTGTACTGAGCTCAATTGGAGTCTTGTTGACTTTGTTATTACAAGGCAAACATGGTGAGGCGACAGGGTGATTGTGACTTGATTGATATGTTTGATCTGCTTAAGTTGTAACTGTTGGTAGAGGTGCATGACTGATACAATAACCCCGATGACTGAGTCTTCCCAAAAGAGTAGTTTTATCTCTGCCCAGTCACTGTTTTCTGATTATCAAACTCAGCAAACTAATGTGTATGTGACTCAAGAATTTCAAGACTATGGTTACAGGTTGGCCGCGGAGCTAGATGATTTGAAGCATAAAAGTCTGTACATTAAGTTGGCTAAGGAGGAGGAGAGGGGCTTGTTAGAAGTGGCTAGATCTTTTGTGTTAGATGCAGACTCAGCTCGGAGCAAAGCTAAGTTATTTATGTGGAAGTTACGACTGCTGAGAGAAGAGAAAAACAAGTTGAAGAAGGAAAAATAGTTAAAAGTTGAGTTCGTCAAAACAGGCCAGTATGATCATCTGTATTACTAAGATTTTAAGATTGCCAGATCCCCGATTGCTTCGTGGCTGGCAAGTCCGCAATGATGACGCTGAAAAGCTGACTCAATAGCTATGAGGAAAGTAATATGAAAAAATGGGGCGGCACCAGTATCTTAATTATTATCTTGTTAATCCTGACTTTGTTGGGGGCGATTAATTACTTTGCGACACCAGTGAAAAAGTGGCAGATGGCGAATGACCAAAGTCAAGTGGTGCTGCCGCAAAAACTTGATGTTGCTCAAGAAAATACAGCAGAACCTTCAGTTCGATTAGTGGATAAATTGGCTGACAGCGAGGTGATTTGGCAAGTTTTGGCAGTGCCAGTTGAAGTTGACGATCAACTGATGGAGGTGAGTCGTCAGAATGTAGACCAGACGACCAATCAAGGACTGGATGAGATTGAGAGTATTGTAAAAAGCCAAGTTGGTTTGGCAACCGAGAGTGGTGAGTTAGGTAAAAGTGATAAGCAGAACCTGCTCGGTGATGGCTTGATAGAAAGTTTGCCAGCTACGGCACCGGGGGCTCTTGTTATTTTTGGCGATCAAATTTCCACCAGCTCAGCATCTAGTTTTAGTCAATTAGTTGACAGTACTTATGCCACCAGATCGGCTCAACCCTGGTTAGTGGTTGATCATGAGGGTGGGACAGTACAAAGACTCAGAGGTCAGGGATTTACCACCTTACCCAGTTGGCGAAGAATATGTCAGTTGTCGCCTTCTACTCAGTTGGAATTAGCCAACACAACTTCGCTTGAAATTAAGAATGCTGGTATAGATCTGGTTTTAGCCCCAGTGATTGATGTGGCAACCAGTAGTGCGGTGTTGAGTAGTCGAGTTTGCAGTGGTGATCCAGAACTGGTGGCTAGTACTTCAGCCATATTTATTAACTCATATTTGCAAGCTGGCATCTTACCAGTCATCAAACACTTCCCAGGTATTGGTAGTGTGGAGGTAGACTTGCATAAGCAGTTTGGGGCAATCGCAGTTCAATCGACCGATGTCATGCCCTTCCACTCTTTGCTCAGCCAATTTCCTACGCTTGGAGTCATGACAACTCACATCAGCCCAGAGAAAGACTCTCAAACTGCCTGTTCCAGAGATTATTCCTGTGTGAGTGAACTGACCAGTCTCTACCCGAAGACCTTGGTGATTTCAGATGCCTTAGACATGAAGTCGGCATTGTATAACTCAGAAACTCAAACTTATGACACCCCACTCCCACAAGTTGCTCTAGAAGCAATCCTGGCTGGCAATGATTTATTGTTGTTTGGACCAGCAGTTAGTTTGGATGAGATCAATCAAATCGCAACCTATTTGCAGTTTGCTGCCGACAACGATCCGGATATCAAAGGGCGAATAGAGGTGGCGGCTGATAAGATTTTGAGTTATAAAGAGATCTATAGCAAAAATGAAAAATAATCTTTTGAACTGGTTGCCTAAAGTGGTGACTGTGTTAGTCTTTTTTGGCTTGGCAGTTTTTGTGGGTGGAGATGCAGTGGCAGAAAACTGGCAAATGTTTGGGTTACTGTTTGTTGGTTTATTACTAGGACTGTTTGTATCGTTTTTTGATCGTCAGTGGCTAAGTAATTATTATCAAGAAAACAAAAAAAATCAGACCAATCTTGGAGCTAATCTAGAAGACTCCCAGCTCGAAACGAATCTGCTAGATAACCAATCCTTACCTTATGCCACCAGAACAACTTTATTTTTGTTAATATTAGTGCCATTTTCATTATTTATTGTGACTTCTACTGGAAGCCCATTAGGGGTGGGTTTAACTATTGGTTTAGTTATTGACACTGTGTTAGATATGGTCAAATCAGCTCGTCAAAAAGATGAGTTTGTGAAGACCTTTCTACAACAATTTCAAAGATCATTTTCTGAAACCGAAGTATTGATAGTGGCTGGGAGCGCCGTAATTTGGTTGCTTTTGTTATTTGTTTTGGCATTAAAATAATTTATCAAATTTTTTGATACGGAAATTTAACTTACCTCCCTTAAATCCCCGACCGTAAGGTCGTACGGGGATGGAGGAGCCCCTAAATCTTTTTGGTTGGAATTAGGTACAATGTAGGTAGAATGCACCTAATACGATTAGCTCACTGTGTCTATCATTGCGAATATCATCTCGTCATTGTCACAAAATATCGAAAAAAAATATTCAAAGAGGGGGTTTTTGCCTATATGAAGCTTCAGTTGGCGGAAATATCAGATCATTATCCTCAAATACAATTTAGAACCATCAACCATGATCAAGATCATATTCATTGTTTAGTATCAATTCTGCCAACCATGCGTGTTGGGAAAGTAGTTGGTATTATCAAAGCCAATACTGCAAGAGGACTCAAGCAAAAATTCCCGTTTCTAAAAAAAGTTTATTGGGGAACTGACTCAGTTTGGAGCGAGGGATATTTTGTGACAACTGTGGGACAGAATGAAGCTATAATTAGACGTTACATTGATGAGCAAGGAAAAAAAGATTTAGGGCAAACGCTATTTAGCGTTTGAGTAGCTGAAACCCCGACCGTCAGGTCGCGGGAGTGGCTTCATTTCTTATGTAATCTGTTATCCTAAACATATCTTTGTTGATTATTATCTTGGAATGAAAATCAGCTACACAGATAGCAGTTATCCTGAACCGCCAGGTGGAGCGAGGAGTTCTGAGTTGTTAACGGAGTCTTAAAGTTTCTATCCAAAATCCGCTATTGTGATTCATAATCCTTCAACTCAACGAACAAATACAGCTTGGAAGATCAAGTAGTGATTGAGATGCTGGGTCAGGCTCAGTATGACAACTGACTTTTTTATGCCACCGACTGAATTTTCTATTTTTGGCCTGACTTTTCACTTTTATGGATTGATAGTTGGTTTGAGTTTACTCTTGGGTGTTACTCTGGCTGAAAAAATACTGAAACGCGTTGGTTATACTGATAGTAATTTTTGGCAACTGACGATGATAGCGTTACTGGGTGGTTTGATCGGTGCCAGAGCCTGGCATGTGATGACCGATTGGCAGTTATACGTTAATAATTGGGTAGCAAGTTGGTATGTCTGGCAGGGCGGACTGAGTATTTTGGGGGCAGTAGTTGGTGGTTTGATTGCCGTTGTGATTTATGATCACTGGCAATCTCGACAATTGCATAAAAAAGCGCAAACATCTAGAAAAAATTCTAGTATTTTAAAACAGAATTTACCATTATTAGTTTTTTTTGATGCCGCTGCAATTGCCTTGCCATTTGCTCAAGCTTTGGGTCGCCTTGCCAACTGGGTGAATCAGGAACTATTTGGACCACCCACTAATTTGCCGTGGGGAATTCTAATACAAGTTGAATTTCGCCCGATTGAATATTTGTCATCTACTCACTTTCACCCCTTGTTTTTGTATGAAATGTTATTAAACCTATTGATAGGGGGCTTTCTTTTGGCGATTTATTTTAAGAATTATCAATTACCGAAAACACCAACTCCTGAGAGATTGAAGCAAACCCAGATTCGGAAACAAGTTCAGGACTCCTCGCTTTACACGTTAAATCAACTTGACAGGGTTAAAGTTCGAACTTATCTAAAAAAAGCCCATCAAGTTGTACAAAAATTTAAACTTGGATCTGGAAACTACTTGCTCGCGTACTTATTGTTCTATAGCGGTGTCCGTTTTGGACTGGATTTCATTCGCATTGAAAAATCTGTGATATTGGGAGGGTTGCTGGGATTAAATCAGTTGGTATTGCTTGGCGTGATGATAGTTGCTTTAGTTCAGTTGAAAAGAAATTTAGCTAAATTTTGATCTCTATTAATACCGGTAAGTGATCGGAACCGATGTTGGGCAGAGTTTGCCTATTGATGACTTGGACGCCATCATTGACCAATACATGATCGATTGGAATTCTCATGAAGGATGGTAGGAAAGTTGGCCATGACGGTTGTAGACCATTGGCAACCCGAGTATCGTTCAGTTGTGCATCCTGCACCAGCTGGCTGAAGTTAGGTGACCAAGAAGTAGCATTAAAATCTCCCACCACTAGGAGTGGTCCAACTTCTTGTCTAATTTGTGTTGCTAACAAATTAAAAATCTGGTTGCGAGACTCAGCGGCTGAGGGAATAATGGGGGGAGGAGGGTGGATGGCAAAAACAGTTAATGGTTGTAATGAGTCGGAAGATGGTAGTTGGAAACGAACGGTGGGATAAGTTTGTGATTCATCCCAAATTAATCTAGGATCAGATACAAAAGGCTGTTTGCTCCAAATAGCAGTGCCTAATTTTTGTCCGCGGTTGACATGAAACTTGTGAGGATATTGCTCAAGCTCGGGAGTCAGCTGATCGAACTTAAGTTGATCAGTTTCTACCATCACTATTAAGTTGGGATCTTCAAGTTTAATTCTCTCAAGTAATCGATCTAAATTTTGATTTCCATAATTGATGTTAGCAAAAAGAACTCGATATTGAATTTGTTGACTGGTGTCTAAAGCATGATTAGTAGCAGTGGCGCGCCAGTGGGTGGGTAAGTAAAAAGGTATGATCAGCACTGAATTTATGAGCAAGAAAACACTGATGATCAGGGCAGGAAATGGCTTTTTTAAAACAAACAAACTTGCAACGATAACTAATAAACTTAAAGAATATTGAAGACGAAAATGGGTTAGTAATTCCAGCACCCAATTTGCCGGAGCAAAAAAGCTCAGAAGCACCAAACCCGAGAAGAATAATCCTAACAGTAACAAAAATTTGCTTGCCAAAGACTGTTGCTGAGATTGATTTCTGGGTATGAGAGGTCGAGTTGCGCTCATGTGAAGAGAAGAGTATAACATAGGTGGGCGAGAAGTTGAGGAAAGGTAGATGATCTGAGAGTTATACAACCGATATTTTTGATATGACCTTGAAACAGGATGGCGGATCCTGATTAGATCCTAAATCAAGAGCGGAACGTTTTGTTTTGCTTGAAAGTTCAATGTGACGAGAAGGAGAATATGATTATCAAGTTGAATCAACAAAAGTTATTTTTATTTGCCTTGCCCTTATTAATTGCAGTGGTTTTATCTGGCTGTCAAGTCAATCGTGCTATTAATATTCCTGATCCAAGTTCCTGTCAGGCTATGTGGCGAGTACCGGACCAAACACAACACACTTTACTGATTGATGGAAAACCATTTATTGCAGAGGTCGTGAAAACTCCTGCTAGCATTCAACAAGGACTAAGTGGTCGAGACTCGATTACCACCGACGGCATGTTATTCGTCATGCCCACCATTGACTATCATGGATTTTGGATGAAAGATATGAAGTTTGATCTAGACATGGTGTGGATTAAGGACTGCCAAGTGGTTGGAGTTACAGCCGGGGTGCCGGCACCAGCACCAGGTACGCCACTTGAGTCCCTACCGACCTATCAACCACCTGGTCCCATCGATATGGTTTTAGAAATACCAGCCCAAAAGTCTCAGGCTAAAAATTGGGCAGTTGGAACGGTCGTTGCCGTCCAAGCAACTCTTTAGAATTTCTGGTATTATAAGTGGTATGAATGATCCTGCCCGCCAGGTATCTCCTTTATTGAATCGACTAGCTAGACGGCCTGTGGCGAGTAGCATGCTGCGACCCGTGATGGCTGGTTGGTCACCAATTGGTCAGGACCAATTTGGTCCACAACCAGCTACTTCATCGACTCAAGTCCAATTTCCTACCCAACCAATAATGCCAACTTCAACTGCTGCTACTCAATCATTGCCGATTCCTCAGTTATTGTCATCAACTCAAGGATTACCAACACCCCAACCCACATCATCATCACAACCTTCGCCGACTGACAGATCGTCGGTTCAGCCGCCTCCCCAAACTTTCAATCTGGATGATTCACTTAATGATTCCTCCGTCTCAGCCATTCTTCCTCAAGATTTGGTTGATGATAACGCTAAATTAGACCTTTTTGACTCAGTTCTAGATGAATTAGCTCCTCAAGTACCAG
>JAANMT010001188.1_pt1 | contig 26163 bp, 22 predicted proteins | sample 7279711 | NCBI WGS metagenome assembly JAANMT01 (sample SAMN14094538, study PRJNA606508) | bioreactor metagenome | isolation source: A lab-scale SPAN reactor treating ammonium-rich wastewater day 1 | place: Ireland: Galway | collected 2017-01-16 | reverse complement strand
CTTCGGTAATGCCTAACATCTCACGTAGAAAATCTATAAATTCCATTTCCAACTTTCTCCCTGTAAATTTACTCCATTAAAAATTTAGTATAACCTAAAAATATAAAGCCGAAATTGCAAAAAATACCGAAGCGGTTAATATTTTAAAAAATATGCTGGAAAAACATAAAAAAGTAACGCTTGTTTTCGGTGCAAAAGACGAAGAGCATAACGATGCAGTTGTATTGCTGGAAATATTCGGCAATCTGCATTTTTTTACGACTTAATTTATTTATCGCTGTTATCGTCCTACTGTACTGTTCAATTTATTCTATTGTGCATAAGGCGTTGCCATATATTGTCTTGCCAATTCGTGAGAGTTTTGTCGGTCGCCCCAGCCGAGAACTTTATTATACTGCATAATTGCAAGGTCGCGCTTGCCTTGCATATCGTAGATATTCCCGATTTTCAAATTAACCATAACCAAAAAACCGGTTTCGTCTGAATCGAGATGGCGATTTCCCTCGTCGCATTTATAGAAATATTTCAATGCAAGGTCATAATTTCCTTTACTCATAATAGCCAAACCCACATAATAAAGTGCTTCGCGCGCCGTTAGTTTATCGTATGATAATTTGCCGGATATGCTCTTTTTCAGTATATCGCGCCAAGTTTTCTCGTATTCGGCCGACATTCCGAGTTGCACTTGACAACGGCCGAGATATCTGTGAAAATACGCATTGTCGGGGTACTGACCGTGCAATTCTTGCGCAAGCGGCAATGCATTCGAAGCGTCTTTTTCAAATTGGAAGAATATTTGCAACAATGCGGATTTTGCTTCTGTGGCGGCATATCTCGCACTTTTGCCAGCCGCTTGCAACTGTAATATCCCTAAACGTTTATCTCCGTGCGGTAAAAAGTACATCACAGTTTTCAACAATGGGTAGCGTTCGGGCAGAGCCGCTGCGAAATAATTATAAATTCCCGTGCCGAGCATAATATCGTGATTTCCGGGCGCAAGTTTTTGGCAACGTGTCAGAATGTCGAGTGCAGTTTTTCCGTCGTCCGCCGCTTTCAACCACGTTTCACGCGAGGCATAGAATCTGCCGCGATAGCCGAGCGCACCTCCCTTAAAGAAAAGACCTACAATATCATTCGAATTTTGCTCCAGAAGTTTATCTGCAACCTCTATGGTTTTGCCGGCCTTTTGAAGAAAATCATCGTCAAACGACTCGTTGCGCGGATTAGTCTGTATTTTCCACCACCCGACCATTGCATCAAGGAAATAGCCCGCCGGATGTTCGGGATATAATGCTATTACCTTGCGGAAATTTGCCGACGCACTGTCAAACTGCAAATTATACACTTGGCGCGCACCGTTTTGCACCAATTTATCGGCATCGGACTTCATCAGCACCCATTGTGCCGAGGCAAAGGCCGGCAAAAGCGTTACCAGTGCCGTCGCAATCAACAAATGCCGTAAATTAAATGATTTTTTTTGTGAAAACATTATGCGGAAAATATTGGAATTATTTCGAGTAAAAATCATTTTCATGAAAATTAAATTATTTACGCGCCGGTATTATGGATACGCTTTCAGAATTTAATTGCAACGCTGATTCTATGTATGCCTCCGAGCGTAGAATACGCCGAATAGCCATAATCGGCCGATACTCCCAAATCGTCGTTGAAAGGCGCAAAAACACCTGCTCCCGCAGCAAAACGTTCATCATCGGCACCGCTTATCACTCCTGCCCGTACAAAGACCTGCGCCGGATAAGCCGCAGAGAACGTATAGGCATATTCCGCGCCAAGCGATGCAGTTTCCGAATTGTCGTTCGGATGGTCTAATTGTATGGCTGTTGTAAGGCGGTGCGTTTCGTCGAGAACGGGTTCGGTTGCAAATCCTATACGGAAAATGATCGGCGGGTCGAACGATTGAAAAGACGAAACTTGTCCGCCGTTGAATTTGGGAGCCTCGCCTACGGCAGGAACGGTACCGTCGGGTGTAAGTTTGCCGCCGAAATTCGATACTGCTACTGCAAAACGCGACGTGCCGAGTCCTGTGCGGTAAAAAGTTCCGGCATCGAACAGAATGCCGTTAAGCGATGCTTTTCCCAAAATTTCATTCACATATCGAACCGTTATTCCGGCACTGAATTGGTCGGTAAAACGCTTGGCATAGCTCGCGCTGAACTGCAAACTTTGATAACGAAACGTTGTGCCGGTTCCGAGCGGCTGAAATTCGGTTGTTACCCTTATCGGATCAACAAAAATTCCGGCAACATGAAAGCCCAAATTATGCTCACCGTCGGCAAGTCTGATAACGGCCGCCGCACTTCTATGCTCCATTCCGGCCGCCCAATAACATTGCGAAAATAATACGCCGTTGCTTTTGCTTTCGGCCATTCCGGCCGGATTCCAATATACAGACGATGCGTCGTCTGCAATGGCAGTATATGTTCCGACAAGAGCAGCAGCCCTTGCGCCTATACCGATTTTTAATGAAGAGGCAAGCGAAACACCCGCACGTTCACCGCCGAAAGAAGGAAAAACCTGCGCAAAAACCGAGCAAGAAGTCGCTGCGAACACCGATAAAGCGAACGTTACTGTTTTCGAGATAAAATTCATAGCCGAATTACTGTTGAGATGTATGTTCGCCGCGCAAGAATGTTTCAAGATCCAAAACATCGTCTTGACTTCCCATAAATACGGGAGCGCGTTCGTGTATATCCGTAGGCATAATATCCATAATTCGCCGTGTGCCGTCCGTTGCGCGGCCTCCGGCTTGTTCTATAAGCATAGAAAGCGGATTAAGCTCGTACATCAGGCGCAATTTTCCTTTCGGCGAAAGTGAATCTGCCGGATACATAAAAATTCCGCCGTAATACAATGTGCGATGAACATCGGCTATTGCCGTGCCGATATAGCGCAACGAATACGGGCGCAAACCATCGTCCGAAGGCGTTTTCAAATAGTCAATATATTGCCGCAGACGCGGTTCCCAGCGATTGTAATTTCCTTCATTTATACTGTAAATTTTACCTCTTTGCGGAATTGTTACTTTTTCGCGCGTAAGTAAAAACTCGCCTATCGTTTGGTCGTAAGTGAATACGTCCACGCCGTTTCCGCTTGTATACACTAAATTCATGGCACTACCGTAGCTTGCGTATCCGGCTGCTACTTGCTTGTAGCCGGGCTGTAATACGTCGGTCAAAGAACCGTCCGACGTATCGTTGGGTTCCAAGCGCCGATATATTGAAAAAATAGTTCCTATCGTGGCGTTCACATCAATATTCGACGAGCCGTCAAGCGGGTCGAAAACCAGCACATATTTCCCTTTTTTGTACCTCGACGGTATATGTATTAAACCGTAGGATTCTTCCGAAGCCATAACGCACAGATGTCCGCCGTGGTCCATAGCCCGAAAAATTACGTCGTTTGCGTAATCGTCAAGCTTTTTCACCGTTTCGCCATGCACGTTCGTTGTATCGGTGAAGCCGAGAATATCGTTTAGTCCGGCGCGGCGCACATCGCGGGCAATCAAGCGAAGCGCGAGCGTCAAGTCGCGCAACAAGCCGGAATACTCTCCCGTCGCTTCGGGGTGCAACTGCTCTTCGCTGGCTATATGCCTCTCGATGGTTATGAGTCTGTTTGTACTTATTATAGGCATTGCGGCTAACCGAGAAAGTGTGAATAAAATTGAAAAATCGAACAAATCTACGATTTTTGCCTCTGTTTCTGAATTTTTTCGATGTTCGTTGTTTAATGCAGATTAAGCCGATGTTTTTCGCAGGGCTGCAATCGAACGCCCCATAATCCCGACAAGAACAACAGTGGCACCCGCAGCCGACCAACGCCCCGGGGCTTCGCCGTAAAACAACATAACCCAAACGGGATTTAACAACGGTTCGATAACGGGAATCAAAACTGCCTCCAATGCGGTTACATTTGCAATGGCTTTTGCGTAAAGAATATAAGGTACGGCAAGTTGCAATACTCCGAGCGCAGCCAGCAGAGTCCAATCACTGAAAGCAGGTGCCGATTGAAACATAAAAGGTGCAAAAACGGCGGCTATTATCCAATTGCCCAATAAGACCGACTCCACGGGCGAGCCGTCTTTTTGCTTTCGCAGAAATAATGCCAGCCAAGCGAATGCAATGCCGCTGATTATTGCAAGTATATTGCCGGTCGCGCCTTCGGGCGATAATTTATCCAAGAAAAATAATGCCATACCGCCCATTACGACTATAATTGCGGCCCAATCCCACACGTTTGTTTTTTCGTGCAAGAACCAATGCCCGAACAATGCCACATATATCGGCCCCGTGTATTGCAACATTATTGCATTGGCAGCCGTCGTGTATTTGGTTGCCACCACGAAAAGCCCGCAACAAAAAGCATAGGCAATCGCGCCTCCTATTTGCCACTTCGACCACGTAAAGTGCGGCCGCCTAACCCACGCCAGAATCACAATAGAAGCGATTAGGCTTCTCATACCCGATATGGCCGCCGGGTTCCAATTGATTGATTTTATGATAATGCCGCCGGCACTCCATAAAGCCGCAGCCGCTACAAGCAGAAAAAGCGATTTTGCGCGGCCTGAGTCTGTGCCGCTCATACCCACCGCCTTGTATAGCGTTCTATAAACTCTCGTGTCAATCGGTCGTCTGAACTGCGCAATTCGCTTCCACTGCCTTCAAAATACACTTTTCCGCCGTCCAACATTATTACGCGGTCTGCTATTCGAAATACCGAGAACATATCATGAGTAATAACTACGGAAGTAATTTTGAATTTTCTTGCGAGCTCGGCTATTAAATTGTCTATTTGTTCGCTTGTAACCGGGTCAAGTCCCGTAGTAGGCTCGTCGTAGAAAATATAATCCGGACTTCCCACAAGTGCGCGCGCCACACCTACGCGCTTGCGCATTCCACCCGATAAATCGCTTGGTTTTTTATTGCGCAATATGGCGTATTCCTTTTCAAATTCCTGCGAACCGCTTTCCGAAATATCGGGCAGCAATCCCACGGCCGAAAGAGTTCTTCGCGCTTCGCCGTCTAACACAGACTCGTCGCGCTGTCCATGCTCATAAAGTCCCGTTATGATATTTCCATAAACAGTCATCGAATCGAATAGTGCCGCCCCTTGAAAAACATAGCCGATGCGCCGCCTTAAAGCAAACAGTGCGTTGCGATTAAGCGTGGCTATGTCTTGTCCGTCGACCTCTACACTACCGGCATCGGGCGTTAATAATCTTACGATATGCTTTAACAGTACGCTTTTTCCACAACCGGACTTGCCAATAATACATACGGTTTCGCCGGTTGGAATAGTAGTTGTAATACCGTTCAGCACGATTTTAGGGCCGAAAGCTTTATGCAAATTGATAAGTTTAATCATAATCTGAATTTAAGCAAAACTATTCTTCTTGTTCGGTAGGCTCGGACTCGGCTTCTTGCTCGATTTCTTCGGAATACATTCTGCCTTTTGCCAAAATCTCGTTAACACGGCGGTCTCTGCGTTGCTTTGCAAGCTCGCGCAAGTTTTCAACACGGTCGGCCTCGTCAACTATTTGCACTCCAAGCAACATTTCCACCACATTTTCCATTGTTACAAGCCCTTCTATGCCGCCGTATTCGTCCACTACCATAAACAAATGCTGGCGGCGGCGTATAAATTCTTCGAGAGCGTGCTCGAGCGCAGCATTTTCGGGTATGAAATACACTTCGCGCATAAGCGAGCGTAACGTTTGCTTACGTTTACCTTGCAAGGCCGCCCGTAAAACATTGCTTGTAAGTACATATCCCACAACACTATCCAACGAATCGCCGTCCCAAACTGGAAAACGCGAATACATTTGCAGTTCGGGCATATTTACCGCTTCGCCTACCGTTAGGCTTGCTTCGCAACTGAACACCACCGTGCGCGGAGTCATTACATCGGCCACTTCCACTATATTGAAGCGCATTATATTTTTCAAAATTCTGTATTCGCTGTCGTCGAGCGCACCTTCTTCGCGAGCAGTTTTGACCATTGCGTCAAATTCTTCGCGCGATTCTTCTTCGGTTTGTTCGGGTTTCGAAATACGTCGTGCAATAAACTCGACTGCAAAAGTCAGCGGACTGAAAGTAATGCTTAAAATGCGCAATAATGTTTCGGCATAAGGTAAAATATAGTTTGCAAATCGTTCGCCGAATGCCTTGCATACGGATTTCAACAGGAAAAGTGCCGCAAAAAAAGAAAGTTCAGCCAGAATATCGTCACTTATACCAGGCGTTGCCAAAATTCCCCAAGCATACAGTGCAGACGCGCCAAGTATAACACAAATTAAGTCGAAAGCCAGCATAGAGGCCGATTCGCGTGAGCGCGGACTTAAAAAGCGTGCTACCCGTGCTGCTCGCTGCGGATGCTTTTCTCGGAAAACTTCCATAAAAGCACCGGAGGCTCTTGTCATCGAGGCGGCACTCAACGACCCTATCATACTGCAAAGAATGGCAAGTATGGCAATAAAAATTTCTATCATGCGGCAAAGCTCGCGCTATATCCTACAACCATCACGGTAATTGTCCTTAAAATATTTGCCAATCAAATTTCACCGGTCAATTCGGCTGCAATCCTACTTAGAAATGTAATCTCCGTTTACGATAGCGAAAACGTTTTTCTTCGGCAATCATGCTAAGAGCAAAATTGTGGAATAAACTCCAATATATGCTGTCACGCTCGATATTTTCCCAAAAATTGACGCTACGGAAACAGCGTGTAACATAATAGCCGAACATATAGTGCGCTACATCAGGGCGAATCAGGCGCGAGTTCATCAATAATGCAACTTCTTCGAGTAAACCCAGATAATCGCGCTTGTCTTGAGGCTCGATATTGCGCAGCTCGGGATTATCGTCGTAAAGTAAAGCCGTTATATTCCCGAACGCCGGATTTTCCTTCAGGCGGCGACGCAACATAACAAATTGTTCGGCACGTTTCTGCGCCCCTTGCCTGCTGTACTCCAGAATTGCATTGATAAACGTAAACAACGCAACTATGCCGCCGAGAATAATCGCTATGTCTTTGATAAACCCAAGTCCCATTGAGCATTACAACAAAGAAGCATAATACGGCAAATAAAGGATACTCTCCTGTTTCGGAAGCGATTTCCGAATTTTGCCGGCTGATTTAGCGAAAATTACGCAAGTTTGCGCTTGTAACGGCTTGTCGAGCGGAACTTTACCGCTCGAATCGTCGTAATTGGCCGTCATAAACCGATATGTGGCATTTATTTGAGGGACAAGACAATGGCATCTCTGAAACGTTCGCATCTGCCGGGCATTTCGCCCCGTGCTTGGGAGCATCCGGCCGACCGCGCAGCACTTGCAACATTACAAAAAATTCCGGGTTTGGACATTGCTTTGCGATCGCTGATAGGAGCCACAACCGAGCGTTCGTTGCGGCTTCACGCCTTGGCATCATCTGTTCGTGTTACGGAAAGGCAATATCCCAAATTATATCAACTTTTGCGCGAGTCGTGCAATGTGCTTGATGCCGACTATACGCCGGAACTTTACTTGACGCAGAACCCTTTCTTCAATGCGGGTGCGATAGGCGTTGACAAGCCGTTCATTACGCTGAATAATTCGATATTGGACATAGCGAATAACGATGAAGCCTTAGCAATAATCGCGCATGAGCTTGGGCATTGCCTCAGCGGGCACGCTCTCTATAAAACTTTGTTGCAGTTAATGTTGCGTATTTCGGTCGGTGCATTGAATTTACCGCTTACGGCAATTGCTCTCTCCGGCATAATTTACGCCCTTCGCGAATGGGATAGAAAAAGCGAACTGAGTGCCGACCGCGCCGGATTATTGGTAGTGCAGAATCCGGATTCGTCATATTCAACACTTGTAAAAATGGCCGGTGCAAAGCGAGTGGAAGATATAGACTTAAACGAGTTTTTCAAACAAGCGGCCGATTATCGCGACGGCGGTTCACTTGTCGATAATATCTACAAAATCATCAATACCATAGACCAAACGCATCCATTCCCCGTATTGCGGCTAACCGAGCTGAAATCGTGGGTGGACAGCGGCGAATACGGCAAAATTATCGCCGGAAATTATACCCGCCGCAATGCCGAGGAAAATGTAAAAGATGCTTTTTACGAGGCCGGAAGACAATATAAAAAGGATTTTTCGGAGTCGAAAAGTCCGGTTGACATTGCAGTTTCAAGCGTGGTAGACGCGGCAAGTACTGCCGCCGGCAAAGCGAAAGACATTATAGGCTCGGTGTTTGGCGGCAGTTGAAATAGCCGTTTAGACAAAAAACAATCGCAAAACCGTTCGAAGCGCGTATTTTTGCAGGCTGTAAATTTTGCACAATGCAATTTTTGCGGTAAATCATATCGTTGCAGTTTCATCGTTTTTCTGCAACAACACTTAATTTTTCACAACTTTAATCAAGGAGCATTTGTCGGCGCCGATGGATGAATTAACCGTACTCGTTGCAAAAGAAGAGCATACTCGTTATTCGCATATAATTTGCGAAACAATAGAACAAGCCGCAAAAGCACGCGGCACCGGCATAGCAAAACGTCAACCGGAATACATAAACAAAAAAATACGTGAGGGTAAAGCCGTTATAGCCCTGCATAAAAATCCCGACGACAACAAAGAAAGATTTGTGGGATTTTGCTACATAGAAACATGGGGCGACAAACAATACACGGCTAATTCCGGCTTGATTGTCGTGCCGGAATTTCGTCGCATCGGACTTGCAAAACGAATAAAACAAGTTGCTTTCGAACTTTCGCGGCAACTATACCCAAAGGCAAAATTATTCGGCATCACCACAAGCCATGCCGTCATGAAAATCAATACCGATTTGGGTTATATCCCCGTTCCGTTCTCCGAACTAACCGCAGACGAAGAATTTTGGAACGGCTGTCAAAGTTGCCCCAACTACGATATTCTGAAGCGTACCGAACGGAAATTATGCTTGTGTACCGGTATGCTTTACGACCCCGACAGCCCGCGTTCAGCCGAGACCAAACAAGTTGTGGTATTGGCATACAGCGGCGGCCTCGACACCTCATATTGCGTAAAATTGTTTGCCGACGAGAAAAATTACGCCGTTCACACAGTTATCGTCAATACGGGCGGTTTTTCAAATGATGAATTGAGCGAAATCGAGCGCAATGCAATAAAACTCGGCGCGAAAAAGCATATATTGCTTGATGAAACCGCAAATTTCTACCAACGTTGTTTGCGCTTTTTGATTTTCGGCAATATTCTGCGCAACAATACTTATCCGCTTTCTGTTAGTGCCGAGCGTGCATTTCAGGCAATGTCAATAGCACGATACGCAAGCTCTATTCAAGCCGATTTTGTGGCACACGGCTCTACCGGTGCAGGAAACGACCAGGCGCGTTTCGACGTGATGTTCAACATATTGCTACCCGGCACACCTATTCTAACTCCTATCCGCGACAATAAGTTATCACGTGAAGACGAAATAACGTACCTTGCCTCTCGCGGTTTCGAGCAAAATTGGGAAAAAGCGCGATATTCCATAAACAAAGGTCTTTGGGGAACTACTGTAGGCGGCGTTGAAACTCTGACTTCGGACACGTTTTTGCCCGACGGCGCATTCCCTACGCCAATCACAAAGACCGAACCCGAATTGTTGCGCTTAGGATTTGTGCAAGGCGAATTGACAAGCGTAAACGACGAGCAATTTGCCAATCCCGTAGATGCCATAAAAAAAGTTGCGGAAATAGCCCAACCATTCGGAATCGGACGCGATATTCATGTGGGCGATACAATTATCGGGCTGAAAGGGCGTGTGGGATTCGAAGCGGCCGCACCGCTTATTATTATCAAAGCGCATCACGCTCTAGAAAAGCATACCCTTACAAAACAACAACTTGCCATTAAAGATTCGCTTGCGGCGCAATACGGCGCACTATTGCACGAAGGTCAGTTTTTGGAGCCTGCAATGCGCGATATGGAAGAACTGCTGTTGCATAGCCAAGAAATGGTTTCGGGCGCGGTTACTTTGCATCTTGCTCCTTATCGTTTTCACGTAATCGGAATATCTTCCGAACATGACCTTATGAACTCGCGCTTCGGTAAATACGGCGAAATGAACTCTGCCTGGACGGGCGAAGACGTTCGCGGATTTGCCAAAATAGCATCTAATCAAACTATGATGTATTTCTCGGTAAACGGCACCGAAAATGTCGGCTGATATAACTAAAATACGCGCCGAAATCATTGGCGGCGCCGGATATGCAGGCGGTGAATTGATTCGCCTGCTGTTGCGCCACCCGCACGTGGAAACAGCCGCCGTGCAAAGTGCAAGCTCTGCCGGCAAACCAATATATTCGGTTCACAAAGACCTTGTAGGCGAAACGGAAATAGTATTTTCCGACAAAGTTTCGGGCGACAGCGATGTATTGTTTTTGTGTATGGGGCACGGACAAGCAAATGAATGGCTCCAAAACAACCGCGTAAATCCGAACACAAAAATCATAGACCTCAGCCAAGATTTTCGCTACACGGAAAATACGGATTTTATTTACGGGCTGCCGGAATTACGGCGCGACGCTGTTCGTACCGAAAAAAAACATATAGCCAATCCGGGTTGTTTTGCCACAGCCGTGCAATTGGCTTTGCTGCCGCTTGCCGCAGCGCACGTTTTGTCGTCCGATATTCACGCCACAGCCATAACCGGCTCTACCGGTGCGGGGCAAAATCTATCGCCTACATCGCATTTTTCTTGGCGTTCTCAGAACGTTCAAATATACAAGCCGTTTGACCATCAGCATTTGCGGGAAATTCGGATTTCTTTGCAACTGGCCTCCGCAAGTAATGTTCCGCCCTTACATTTTATACCTGTACGCGGGAATTTTACACGCGGCATACACGCTTCGCTTGTAACGAAAACATCGCTCGACCACCGAGAGGCAGTAAAATTATTCTCGGAATACTATCGCACGCATTATTTTGTAACCGTTTTACCCGAAGGGTTGCCCGAATTAAAAATGGTAACTCAAACAAATAAATGCGTCATTGGCATTGAAGTGAAAAATGACATGCTCTTGATTGTAAGCGTGATAGATAATTTACTTAAAGGTGCAGCCGGGCAAGCTGTTCAAAATATGAATTTGCTTTTTGATTTCCCCGAAACCTGCGGCTTAATGTTGAAGTCATCGGGCTTTTAACCATTTTTTACAAATTGGTTTTTTCACATCATGCTCAAACGTTTTTTTTCGGCAGCCGACGTTCCCGACGTACAACTTCTGATTGACAAGGCAATTTCCTATAAACATTCGCCTTTTGCCGACAATACTCTCGGCAAACAGAAGACCATCGGGCTTGTTTTTTTCAATCCGAGTTTACGCACTCGTTTAAGCTCGCAAAAAGCCGCTCAAAATCTCGGTATGAACGTAATGCTTGTAAATGCCGGTACAGAAAGCTGGAAAATGGAGTTTGAAGACGGCGCGATAATGAACGGTACGACTGTCGAGCATATCAAAGAAGGCGCAGCCGTATTGGGCGAATACTGCGATATTATAGCCGTGCGTTCTTTTGCAAGCCTTACCGACAGAGAACAAGATTACCGCGAAGAAATCATATTGAAAACAGAGCAATATTCCGGCAGGCCGCTTATCAGTTTGGAATCGGCAACGCGCCACCCGTTGCAATCGCTTGCCGATATGATGACAATCAGAGAAATTATCAAAAAAGCAAATCCGCGTATTACACTTTCTTGGGCACCGCACCCGAAAGCATTGCCGCAAGCCGTTGCGAACTCATTTTTGGAATGGGCGCAACGCTACGGTGCGGAAATTACAATTACTCATCCGCCGGGCTATGAACTTTCCGAAGAATTCACTAGCGGTATTCGCCCGGAATATAATCAACAAACGGCTTTTGAAAATGCCGATATTGTCTATGCGAAAAATTGGTCGTCTTATGAAAATTACGGGGCTTCACTTGCGCATAACGAAAATTGGATAATTACAAAAAAGAAAATGGACGCAACAAATAACGCCTCACTTTTGCATTGTTTGCCGGTACGTCGGAATGTAGAAATAGCCGACGATGCTCTCGACAATGTAAATTCGCGTGTAATTCAACAGGCAGGCAACAGAGTTTGGGCAGCGCAAGCGGTTATAGGCGATATTCTTACGGAACTTGGAAAATGATAACGGTAGTAAAAATCGGCGGCAATATAATTGACCGTTTAACAGACGACGAGGCAGTATTGCAACGCTTTGTTTCTTCCCTGAAACGGCTTTCTCCCCCGTTCGTCATTGTGCATGGCGGCGGCAAAATCGCTTCGGAATTGGGAAAAAGACTCGGTATTGTTCCAAATATTATCAGCGGAAGGCGCGTTACCGATGCAGAAACATTGAAAATAGTCGTGATGACCTATGCCGGACTAATCAATAAAAGCATTGTTGCACTACTGCAAGCAAACGGTATTGATTCAATCGGAATTACCGGAGCTGACGCGAATGCAATCATGGCGGATAAACGCCCCGCAACGGATATTGACTACGGTTTCGTCGGCGATATTTCTAATGTGAAAACAGACTTTCTCGATATATGCTTTTCTGCCGGCATAACGCCGGTTATTGCGCCGATAACGCATAACGGTAAAGGACTGTTGCTGAATACAAATGCCGATTCCGTTGCCGCTGCTACGGCCTTGGCACTTGCGCGACAACATCAAGTTACGTTGATTTACTGCTTTGAAAAAGAAGGCGTTCTTGCCGATTCGCGCAACGATTCTTCTGTTATTGACAACCTTAACCAAGAGCTTTACGCCAAACTTGCGGCATCGGGTGCGATTTCCGACGGTATGTCGCCAAAGTTGGAAAATGCTTTTTCGGCAAAAAGGGGCGGCGTTCAGAATGTTTTTATTTGTCATGCCGACGCAATTGAAAATCCGGCATCAGGTACTACAATTCATTTGTGATATGGAAAATAATGCGCCGTATTTCGACGAGTCCGTTGAATTGCTGAAGGATTTAATCCGAACACCGTCTTTTAGTCGCGAAGAGTATGGAACGGCAACATTGATAGAAAATTTTCTTGTTAAATACGACGCTAATCCACGACGACTTAAAAATAATGTATACGCTTTTTCGGATAATTTCGACTTGTCGCGCCCTGCCATATTGCTTAATTCGCATCACGATACAGTAAAGCCGAACGCAGATTGGACAAAAAACCCGTTTTTACCTGAAATTGCCGATGGTAATCTTTACGGATTGGGAAGCAATGACGCAGGCGGTGCTTTAGTATCGTTATTGTCGGCTTTTTTGCATTTGCGCAAAGCCGATTTGCCGTTCAATCTAATTTACGCAGCCACCGCCGAAGAAGAAAATGCCGGTTCAGGCGGAATAGAACTACTTTTACCGGAACTCGGGCTAATTGACTGCGCTGTTGTGGGCGAGCCGACCTCGATGCAAACAGCGGTTGCAGAACGCGGTTTGATGGTGCTTGACTGCACGGTTTACGGACGCTCCGGCCATGCTGCGCGTAATGTTGGAATTAATGCAATTGAACGCGCCTTGCCCGCTCTGCAATGGTTCGCAAGTTATCAATTCCCGAAAATTTCACCGTTGTTGGGCTCTGTTAAGATGACCGTAACACAAATTTCGGCCGGAACTCAGCACAATGTAATTCCGGCGCGATGCTCTTTTGTCACAGATATTCGTCTGAACGATTGCTACACGCATCAAGAGCTGTTTGATATTATCGCCGCTTCCTGCGGCTGTGAAATTTCTGCGCGTTCAATGCGGCTAAAACCCTCGTCAATTTCTAATGAACATCCGCTTGCAGTTGCCTCGCGCAGGCTGGGAATCCCGACTTTTGCCTCGCCTACGATGAGCGACCAAGCATTATTAACAATGCCGTCAATAAAAATCGGCCCTGGCGATTCGGCTCGTTCTCATACAGCCGACGAATTTATAAGCCTGCAAGAAATTTCGGAAGGTATTTCTTGCTATATTTCTTTACTTCAAGAACTTGCTGCAATATATGAAACTTTGGGACAAAGGCGGCACGACTGATTCGCTTACGGAGCGTTTCACCGTAGGGCGAGATGCGGAATTCGATATGCTTTTGGCACCGTTCGACGCTCTAGGCTCTATTGCTCATGCCGTTATGCTGGCTGAGGTTGGGCTTTTATCGCAAAACGAAGCCGCACTTATAGTTAACGAGCTTCGAAATATCTACGGCGAGATAGCCGACAGGCGTTTTTTCATAGAAAAAGGCGTTGAGGATATTCATTCGCAAATTGAACTTGAACTTACACGACGATTAGGCGATACAGGAAAAAAAATACACAGCGGGCGTTCGCGCAATGACCAAATAATAACCGACATAGCATTGTTTCTGCGGCATAAATTATCGGTTACGGCACATGAAACATACGAACTTGCACAAATTTTACTTCAACTTTCGGATAAGTATCGTGACGCTTTATTGCCGGGTTACACGCATTTTCAAGTGGCAATGCCGTCATCGTTCGGTTTATGGTTCGGAGCATATTCCGAGAGTTTTACCGACGACTTAATTATATTGCGGGGAATTTTTTCGGTAATAAACAAAAATCCTCTCGGCAGCGGTGCCGGTTACGGTTCGTCGTTTCCGCTTGACCGCTTGCGCACTACAAAATTATTGGGTTTTGCGGCTCTCGACATCAACTCCATATACGCCCAAATGAAACGCGGTAAATTAGAAAAAATAACAGCCGATGCCATAGCAAATATTGCCGCTACATTAGCCAAAATGTCTATGGATATAACGCTTTACGTTTCGCAAAATTTCGCGTTCGTTTCATTTCCCGACGATTTAACCACCGGCTCGAGCATTATGCCTCACAAGAAAAATCCCGATATTTTCGAGCTGATTCGTGCAAAATGTAATAAAATTCAGTCCGTTGGCAATACAATAAGTTCTGTTTCGCGCAATCTTCCGTCGGGCTATCACCGTGATATGCAAATAATAAAAGAAATTCTTTTTCCTGCTCTCGACGAATTATCGGACTGCCTGAATATGATGTGCCGCACAATTACTCACATACAAATTCGTGCAAATATTCTTGCCGACGAGCGTTATCGTCATGCTTTCAGCGTGGAGGAAGTTAACCGCCTTGTCGGACAAGGTGTGCCTTTTCGCGATGCTTATTCTATTGTGGCAAAATCCATTGAAAGCGGCAGTTTCGCGCCTGATTTCAACCTAAATCACACTCACGAAGGAAGTATCGGAAATTTATGTAATGGCGATATCGGACAAGATCTCGACAATACCATGGATTCGTTCCCGTTCGCGGCAGTAAAAAAGGCCTTGGACTCACTTTTACACGATGATTTGCTTATGTTTTCGAGGTAAAATATGCCTCTGTTTATCCGAATCGCTTGGCGTTACATTTTTTTTGAGCGAAAAGTTAATTTTATTTCGATTATTACTGCCTGCTCACTGCTAGGCATAACGGTAGGCGTTGCGGCTTTAATTTGCGTAACATCAATTTTCAACGGATTTGGCGATTTGCTTCGTACAACTCTGATAGGTTTCGACCCTCACATACGAATTATAGTCGGAAAAGACTCCGCGCTTGCAAACCGTGCTCTCGCAGCCGCCCGTGCCCTACCCGACGTACAAGCCGCAGCACAGATTAAGCAAGGGAAAATAATCGTTACAAGCAACGGCGGTTCTATGCAGGTTTTTATGCTTAATTCCGCGCCAACCGAAGATTTACGACGAATTTCCGGCGTGGCTAATTCGATGGTGTTCGGACGATTTGCTTTGGATCCGGTTGGCGGCGACAGAACGCCGCGAATTGTTTTGGGCTATGGCGTTGCCGATAAACTTCGAGTTATTCCGGGTGATTCGTTGCGACTTTATTCGCCCGCCGATATAGAAACAGCCGCTACACTTGGAACCCCTCCTCTCGGCTCGGTAGTTCGCGTTGCCGGAATTTTTCAGTCGAATGCACGCGAATACGATAATTTCTACATATTCGGTTCTGATGCACTCGGACAAAAAAAACTTCATGGCACGGCCGCCGCTATTGATATTAAATTGAACGATATTAACAACGTAGAGCGAGGTGCGGCAACATTGCGCGCAAATCTCGGCGCAGAGGTTGAAACGTGGTATGACTTACATCGCGACCTTTACGACGTTATGAAATTTGAAAGACTTGCCGTATTTATCATTGTAAGTATCATAGTTTGCATAGCCGCTTTCACAATTTTGGCATCGTTGGCCATGACGGTAACTCAAAAACGTCGCGATATTGGCATTTTGCGTGCAATGGGAGCATCGTCGCAAATGATACGACGTATTTTTATAGCCGAAGGATCGCTTATAGGCATTATCAGCGTAATTTCCGGCTGCATCATCGGTTTAGGCTTATGCTTCGGTCAGATTTATTTCGGCTGGCTTGCACTCGACAGATCGCGCTATATTGTCAGTGCCATTCCGGTGTCCGTTCATTGGCCTGATGTAGCAGCGGTATGTTGCGTGGCTCTTGTGCTGGCATTATCGGCTACAATATACCCTGCAAATTACGCCGCCTCGCAAAACATATCGGGAGCAATTCGAGAAGAATAGATTTTGTTGTAATTGGCAAAAAAGCAAATGTGCCACCGAATGCGTTGCTGTTAAAATATCATTGTCTGCTGTGAACTGTCATTTTTATTTGATGTTAATTTGTAAACTGTAGAAAAGTTTGTGTTGCCCCCAATTTTCGGGATTAAATTTCTCAACGCTTGATTAAAAATTCCGATTGCCTATTTCTTTCTGTCCGTAATGCAGAAAATAAAATCAACTTCGTCTGGTTTCCAAGTAGTCGGTGTGTTTGATTTTACTCCAAACGCAACACCAATAATTATGTTCCGAATATTATCGTTTTTGTCAATTACTTGTGCAATAACCAAAGTTTCCTTCAATAGAGTTATTGTTGTTGTTGTTGTATTGTAAATCAATTAGTTAGATAATAATTCCATAAACCTGCACAAAATTCTGACACCTCATTATAAAAATTTATACTGCGCAATCTTTATCGGGCGGATAATATCCTGTATCTTTTCAAACCGACTATACTATGCTCTACACATATACGCTCGCGGGCAAATCGCTTGTCCGCCTCTTAGGCAGAAGTGCTTAATTCTTGTTTGCAGGGCTTTTTGTGGGGGATAATTACTCCTTTACAACGATAATCGCTACATATACCCACAAAAACTAAATCCACTCTTACGTGTTTCTCGGCAAACCAATCTTTACCGGGTGGAAATTCCCACTTTAATATACAGCAGTCATGGGTATTGCCAAACCAACAATTACGTTGAATTCTCCGCTAAAACAAATAATTTCAAGACGATGCAACAACTCTATTCACTCTAACTCAACAAATCCGGTCGGCGTTCGGTAGTTTTGAGAAGAGATTGATACTCACGCCAGCGAGCAATTTTAGCATGGTCGCCGCTTAATAAAACATCGGGAACGCAAAGCCCGCGAAATTCCGCCGGCCGTGTATAATACGGCGCGTCCAACAGTCCGGTTTGAAATGAGTCGCCGAAAGCGGATTCCGCATCGCCAAGAACGCCTGGCAGCAGGCGCGTAATTGCATCTGTAAGTATAAGAGCGGGTAATTCGCCGCCCGTAAGCACATAGTCGCCAATGGAAATTTCCCGCGTAACAAGCATATCGCGTATTCTTTGGTCTATACCTTTGTAATGTCCGGCAAGCAAAATCAAGTTGCGTTTCATAGAAAGTTCTGTTACAACCGATTGATTAAGCGTATTGCCGTCCGGAGTCAGAAAAATCACCTCGTCATAGTTGCGTTCTGCCTGCAATTTCTCTATACAACTAAAAACAGGTGCGCATTTAATTATCATTCCTGCGCCTCCTCCGAAAGGCGTGTCGTCAATATGCCGGAATTTATCTTCGGCATAATCGTGTAAATTATGTACGACGATTGTTGCAATTCCCTTGCTGCGCGCTTTTCCTAATATGGAAACATCTAATGCCGGTTCGATTAAAGCCGGCGCACAGCAAATAATATCAATACGAATTTTTTCTTTGTCGGACATATACTATCCTGTTTTCGAGATGAAATCGGCCGCTTCTTTGCAATCCGATACCTACTTTAATGCCTGAATGTGGCGAATGAATGTAACATTGCTCTCGGAAATGTCAAATTGAATTTGCCTAGAGGAATAAAATATGGAAAAAATCTTTAAAAAAATATTTGATAAAATATTTAATCTGTTGCGGATAATTTCCCCGATACTGCCAAGGCCGCTGCTCCAATGGCGGCCGAAGCATCGGAATAACAAAAAACTGTGCAGTCGGATTGAATTGCGTCCGCAATATACGGACTGCCGAAAATTACACCTACAAAAGGTTTCTCGCCGATAATTGTGCGTATTCTGGGCATAAGATTTTCGCCCAACGCCACGTTGCCGCGATAAGCACGCGAACGAACGAAAAAACCGATAATTATAACGTCGACATCGGCAATTTCTGTCGCGAGAATTTGTGCGTCTTCATCGGAAATTGTGTCGTCAATATAGCAGAAATCACAATCGTTTTCAAGTGTTTGCGCCAAGTATCGAAAAAACTCCGTTGCCGGGTCTAAATTATCGTCGGGGCAATATGCCAATGCCGCAAAAGAATTAAAATTGCTTATCGGCAAGATTCGTTTTTCATCGGAAATATTAATGGCCGCTTTTGCGATTTTAAGGGCAAATTCTGCGGATTTGGTTGCGTGTAAAGGAGCGGCAGAGGTGGTAATTGCTTGTGCCCAAGTTTGATGCAAGGTAATTCTGTCGGCGGCTTTCTGCAGTAATTCGGCAAACTTATCGTCGCGCCGTGCTTCGGTTTCCAATGCGTTAAGTGCTTCTAACGGATTTTCCGGTATCAACACCGCGTCTGCACCGGCACGAATAGCCGCTGTTGCCGCTTCACCCGACGAATAAGAGCGTGTTATTGCCTGCATTTCGAGTGCATCTGTAACAATTAAACCCTCGAAACCCAATTCGTTGCGAAGAATGTCGGTAATGATACGCGGCGAAAGCGATGCCGGAATTTTTGCATTTTCAAGTGCCGGAATCGCGAGGTGTCCAATCATAATCGAACGCGAGCCGACGGCGACGGCGGCACGGAACGGTGCAAGTTCAATTTGCTCAAGATGTGTGCGGTTGCAAGACAGAGCAGGCAAATCCAGATGCGAGTCAATGGCAGTATCGCCGTGCCCGGGAAAATGTTTTGCGCAGGCAATTATTCCTTCTGTTTGCAAGCCTTCGATAAAGGCACTTGCATGGCGAGCAACCGTATCGGGCGTTTCGCCGAACGAGCGTATATTTATTATAGGGTTTTGCGGATTGGAATTTACATCGCATACGGGAGCAAAATTCCAATCAACGCCGAGTGCCTTCATCTCGCGGGCGATTATTCGCGCCGCTTCACGAGTGTATTCTGTATTGTTGGCACGGCCCAATGCCATAGCGTGAGGAAACGCCGTACCGCCGTCTAAGCGCATCGGCAGACCATGCTCGAAATCGGCGCAAAAAAGCAGACGTTTCTTTGCGTGACTGTTAAGTTCTGCAATCAATTCGGCTGTTTCTTGTGCGTCGCCCTGAAAAATGCAAAAGCCGCGCACATCTTCTTCGACAAGTCTCAAAATATCGTCGCGATATGTCGGCTCGGCGGCGTAGCGCAACTGACGCAAAGCGGGAAATAAGCAAGAAGCGGCAAGCAAGCGATAGCCTGGAACAGACATTAGCGGTGCAAAAAAGAGTTGTATTTGAGTAAAAATATACCGGAAACAGCGCAAAATACAAAATCATTCCGCCGTTCCGCGATTTTTACTGCATTTGTAGAGAAAAAATTTGCAGAATAGAAAAGTTCGTCGTATTTTTGTGTTCCAATTCGTTCCGCAGTAGCTCAGCCGGTTAGAGCATCTGACTGTTAATCAGAGGGTCGCTGGTTCAAGTCCGGCCTGCGGAGCAACAAATAAGCCCTTTGCAAATAATAACTTGCAAAGGGCTTGTGCTGTTTGCGGAAAGTTTTCGAAAAAACTGTTTTCATACAATTTGATACACATCACGCCAATTCTTTGATATGTGCGATTATATTTCCGATTTCTTCGGCAAAGCCCCGGATTTCGGCACGACTCCAGCGAAATTCCCGCGTCCACGCATCGTTTTTTGCATCTTTATATGCCAAACGAGTGAAAAGCAAACGCGCCGTAAAATATTCTTGTTCCGGAAACAGAGCGGCACATAATACGGAATATATTTGCAACTGACGGCAATACTTCTTGCTCAATTCATCTGCCTCGTTTTGATTGTCCGCACGATTAGTTTTCCAATCCCAAATTTCCCATTCTCCGCTTTCATTCTGCGTCAGAATATCTATGATGCCGAGTAGGAAGTCGTTGCCAAACGGCATTTGCAACGTATATTCGACTTTGGCATCTGCCAAATGCACCTTGTAATCCGATACGAGGCGAGAGGATGCCGCATTACTACATTCCTCCGTTACACGTTTCCGCAACTTATCGGGAACAGCACGTTCGCTTCGGTTAATAACATCGTTTACTATGCGGTCAAGTTCCTGTTCATTATCCGACCACTTATTGATATGGGCAAGAGTTTCGTGTATTATTGTTCCTGCAAAAGAACCGACGATTAAGTCTTTTTCATCGCCCGCGTCAAGGTGCCGTCCAGATAATTCAAACGCATTATCATCGGGCATGCCAAGCCGGTAGCGCAGAATATATTTGTTTACATCATTTTCAAAAAGTATTATTTGCGAGGCCGAAAAAATATTGTCTTGTTCGGCGGCCGTAATATTTTGTATGAGTATTTTTCGCGTATAACGCTCGGATATGGCCGGCACGTTCAGCCGCACTGCCTCGGCCGGTTTAATTTCAACAGTAAGCGGAATTGGGCAATATGATGTTGTTATCGTGCCGTCGGGCATAAGAAATCGCATGTCGTCGAGCCCGAAATACTGCTTAGAATGAGTTGAATACATCTCGTATTCGTTAATTTCGGCACCTTTTACAATATGCTTGAAAAAACCCTGAAATGCTTTTAAGCCTTCATTTTTTTTAGATGTTACTGTGGCAGATACTATAAGATGGTCTTTGGCGCGTGTCAACGCTACATAGAGCAAACGTTTTTCTTCGGCTTGCTCGGCTTTCTTGCGAATATTGGCTGCAGCCGTACCGATAAATGTAGGTCGGGTAACGTTAAATTCATCTATTTTCTCGGGTGTGGCAAAACATATTCCGAATTCGTCGAATATTTCTATGTTTCGCTCCGATTTACCGCTGCCGGAATTGGTGTTGTATAGCGCGACAATCGGAAATTCAAGCCCTTTTGCGGCGTGAATTGTCATAATATTAACTGCGTTGGCAGTAGTGGATACAGTTGCTTCACTTTCGTTTGTTTCGCCGGCGGCCAATGCGGCTAATTCCTCGGTAAAGTCGTATAAATTACGAAATCCTTTATGTTCAAAGTCGCGTGCTGCGGCTATTATCTTTTCGATATTTGCCTCCATTTGTTCGGCGCGTTCGCTGTACCGGATAATGCGTCGCCAGCCGCTTCGCTCTACCAACAGCCTAATCAATACGGGAATTGTAAGGCGCGGCACCAATGGAAGAATTTCGTTCAATATGGAACGTGCCCGAATAACGGTATAATCGAAAGCAAACTCGGGACAGGATTTGTAATTCAGTAATTTTTCGCGGAGAGAGCGCGAATCGTCGTTGCCTGCAATAACGTAAAGCCCGGCATCGGAAATGCCGAAATACGGCGAGCGCAGTACGGCTGCAAGTGCAATATCGTTATCCGGATTATGCAAGAAACCAAGATATGAGCGAATATCTATAATTTCTTGAGTAGAATAGAATCCGGTGCCGGCGTGAATAATAAAAGGAATATTCTCACGGCGCAGTGCATCGGATAATGTTTCTATGGTAGAGCGCGAACGCAATAATATTGCAAAATCGCCGAAATTTACGGGGCGCGGCTGCTCATTGCGACCTGATGTTATCGTAAGCGGATTATCGCCGCCTATGGAGTTGCGAATATAACGGGCAAGTATTGAGGCTTCCGACGGTGAATCGTCGTCCGTTATCTCATCTTCTGAATCGTCGGCTTCATTTGAATCATTGTCTGCATTCTCAGGCTTTTGGGCGGGATTTTTATGAGAAATAAGAAAAGTTACACTCGAAATATCGTTCTCGATACGGTCGGTTTTACGGGCGCAAACCATTGCATCGTATCCGACTTCGTAGCCCTGCGTTTCAGGCGGCATAATTTTGCTGCATACTTTATTGACAAATGCTGCAATTGCCGGCGAAAGACGGAACGAAGCGGTTATGCGAACGTCCCCGTAGCGTTCGCGCTCGCTCATTTCAATGCTTGCACTGTCGCTATCCGCAGAAAACGGCAAAAGTCTGCCATTGCGTTCGGCATAAATATTCGCCGATACAATATCGCGCTTTGCCTCATCAAAAATGCGTGCATCTGCACCGCGAAATCCGTAAATGCTTTGTTTTGCATCGCCTACCACGTATATATTAGGCGAATCGTTCGCGTCGCCCGTAGATCCCAAAGCCGAAACGATGCGCTTTGCAATACGATATTGCAACTCGTTTGTGTCTTGAAATTCGTCAAGCATCAGATATTTCAGTTTGCGCCGAATTTTTTTGCATACGGTTTCGTTTTCAAGCAAAGCAAGGCATTTGATTTGCAAATCGTCAAAATCGAGTTCGCCGGATTTTCGTTTTTTTTCCTCGATATCGGCTGCGGTTGCGGCGGCAATATTAAATATCAAGCGGCCAAGTCTAATCATTTCCGCGTCAAGGTCACGTCGGCTTGCAGCTTTTGAAATCGAATCGGCAAAGGCAAATCCTTCGGTAACAACCGGCGCAAATTGCAGGGCAGAAGTATCGCAAACTCCCGCCCAATACTTCTGTAATACGCCTTTTTTGGTAAATACGGGCAGAGTTGCCGCAGAAATTAATTGCAATATTTCGCCTAATTCTTCACGCGCTGTTCCGCCGCATAGTAAATCCTTTATACGATTGAAATTAGTACGTGCTTCGGATAAATCTGCCGACTGTTTTTTAGTGCATTTACAGGCATTTATTCCTTCCAATATTGTGCTCGTAGCGTCGGCAAATCGCCGTAGCATCGGTTTGATAATCTCTATTGCGGCCGCTTCGGCATTTTGCAGGCATTGTTCGTCGCTTTGGGCAAAGAACCGACGCAACATTTCAAGTTTTTCACGATTTACGAGTATAAATTCGAGATATGTATGCAATGTTTGACGGCCGAGTCCGAGTATCAGTTGTTCGGTTTCGGCTTTGGACTCGTCGTTTGATAAAAATTCGATGAGAGTTTCTTCCACGGCATTGCGCCGCATCTGTATTGCATCGTTTTCGGATTGCTCTACAAAATTTGGGTGAACGTCTGCCTCTATAGGAAATTCGCGCAGCAAGCGTCCGCAAAAACTGTGGATAGTGGAAATTCGCGCCGAGGTGAGCCGCTCGCGTATTTCTTTAAGTTTTCGCATTTCTGCCGGTGAGCCTTCTATGCTCAGGCGGATTTCAACGGCTTCGGCGGCGCGTGCCAACATCTCGGCGGCGGCTTTTCGCGTGAATGTAATGGCTACTATATGCCGTGCGTCTACGCCTTTAAGCAGTAATCTGACATAGCGTTGCACGAGTACCGATGTTTTGCCTGAGCCGGCACTTGCAGATACGATGCAGTGGCGGTCCGATGCCATTGCAAGCAATTGTTCACGCGTCGCATTCATATAGATTTATTCGGGCAATTTTTCTTTCGGCTGTAAATTTTCAGTAAAATACCCCGAAAATCAGAGCTGAACACTCGTATTTTCGGGGTAAGTATTTGCATTGAAATAATTCGGCTTTTTATGCCGCTTGCGATGCAAGGGCGGATATTTTGCGCTCCGCCAAAGCGAATGATCCGAATAATGCACCGGTAAAGAATAAATCGCCCAAAAGCGAATTTCTAAAAAACGGCAAAGCAGCTGCATAGCACGTAGTAAGTCCTTCTACAGTATGCGGATAGCCTATAATCCAAACTGCAAAATTAGATGCCAGGAAGAAAAACAGCGAACCGCCGACGGCAAATCCAAGCGACGGCAACACCTTGTTTTCAAATCGTCGCAGTGAATAACCGGCAACCGAAATTGCAGCAAAACACCCATAGACTACAAGCATCAGCGAGTGAAAGCCGTTACCGTTGATAATTTCCAAGCCGATGTCGCTGAGAAGCATGGCAGTCACCGGAATAAACATTGCACTGAAACGCCCGGGAAACATAGCGGCACCGAACAATGCTATGGCAGTTATCGGGCTGACGTTCCACGGCATAGGATAGGGATGAGGCAAAAGCCGAATAAGTACTGCGGCAAGAATAAATACGGCAATGGTTATATTGCGCACGATATTTTGGGAACTGAAAAATGCACTCATTATGTTCTGACGCGAAGAATGATACAAAACAACATCGTTGCACTTGCAAATTTACGGAAAGATTAACGTTTTAGCGTAAAATTATTCAAGATTTTCCTTTATGTTCTTTTCTATGAAAATACGGTGGAAATCATAGGATTCTTACCAATTGCCGCGCTGTTGCGCTTTTATTGAATCGGGCTTCATAAAGAAATTTAACCGCATATCCGTATCCGATTTAACCGCCGTACTTTATTTCAGCACCACGAGTTTCTTTGTTTCAACAAACGTACCGGCTTGGAGTCGGTAGAAATAAACTCCGCTCGGTAAATCTGCCGCGTTCAATTGTTGGTCATATTTGCCGGCGGGCAACTTCCGCGAAACAAGAACGGACACTTCTCTGTCTGTTGCATCAAATATTTTTAGCGAAACAAAGGCTTCGGACGGGATATTGAATGAAATTGTGGTAGCAGTATAGAAAGGATTCGGATAATTCGTACTGCCGCCGAAATCCGTCGGCAACTCGGCACAGATATTTTCCGCAGATGTTGCCAATTCCGAGAGCGAACGCCGCCAGACTATTCCTCTGCCGGTGCCTGCAAAGATATTTCCGCCGATAACAGCAAGTGAAAATATGGATTTGTCTGTTAAACCGTTGTTTATTTCCGTCCAATTTGCACCGTTGTCGGTAGAACTAAATACTCCGGATGTCAAAGTACCGGCAAAGATATTACCGCCCGATGTCGCCAAAGTCATAATGCTTGATTCAGGCAAACCAAAGTTAATATTTGCCCAGCTTGCGCCTTTGTTGGTCGAATAAAATATTCCGTCGTCCTCGGTTCCCGCATAGATGCTGTTGCCCGATACTGCAAGAGATTGAACATCTGTACCCGTTAAGCCGGTTTTCGTCCAATTTGTGCCGCCATCGGTTAATTGATATACTCCGCCGAAAGCAGTTCCTACAAATATATTGTTGCTCGTTACGGCAAAACACATGATATATGTTTTTGTTAGGCCGTTATTTATTTCCGTCCAATTTGCGCCGTTGTCGGTAGAACGAAATACACCGTCCTCCGTTCCTGCATAGATATTATTGCCCGAAACCGCAAAAGACGTTATGGAAGTTGTAGTCAAACCGTTATTTATTTCCGTCCAATTTGCACCGTTGTCGGCGGAGCGAAATATACCGCCAATAGTTCCTGCAAAGATATGATTACCCGAAACGGCAAAAGATGTTACAAAAGTATTGGTCAGACCGGAGTTGACCGAAGTCCAGCTCGTGCCATTGTCGGCGGAACGGAATACGCCATCAATAGTTCCCGCATAGATATTATTGCCCGAAGCAACAAGAGACATCACTATATCGGTATTAATACTGCCGGTCTGCACCCATTGTGCAAAAATCGTGTTGATATTGACGACAGCCGTCATTACGACGCAGCAAAAAGACAGCAACGCAATTTTCATAAGAACCTTTCTTTGTATGAACTCATAGAGAAATATTTTTGATTTTCCAGGAAGTTATTATGCGGTACAATTATCAAAGAGTTTATTCGGAAACATTATTTTATGCATTAGAGTTGTTGTAGCGTCTTAAAATTATTTATTTTAGCAGAGAATTAAATGTCAATCACAATATAATCAATACAATGAAAATCGGCGTATCAGACT
>JAANMT010001186.1_pt1 | contig 26199 bp, 21 predicted proteins | sample 7279711 | NCBI WGS metagenome assembly JAANMT01 (sample SAMN14094538, study PRJNA606508) | bioreactor metagenome | isolation source: A lab-scale SPAN reactor treating ammonium-rich wastewater day 1 | place: Ireland: Galway | collected 2017-01-16 | reverse complement strand
CTGGTCATCTCGCCCATGGCGGGCTCACGCTCGTCGGTGGAAAACTTGTAGCAATTGTGCTCTCAGGTTGCAGGGTGCAAGGCCAAATTCGCCGGTGCCTCCAGCACATAGCGCCCCCCGGCACAGACCCTCATGCCCACCTTGGCCAGCACCCGAAGCGAGGGCGCGTTGTCAGCCTCGCAACGGGCATAGATGGCCCTGACCCCCTGCCCAAACGCCCATGCGCACAGCGCCGCCACCGCCTCCGTGGCCAGACCCCGGCCGCGCTGGGCGGGTACGATGCCGTACCCCACCTCAACCTCGCCGGCCCTGGGCGGCCCCTTGAAGCCGGCGTCCCCCACCACTTCACCTTCGTGGGCCAGCGTCCAGATGCCAAAACCGCGCAGACGCGGCACCTGCGCCAGCACCCGGGCATAACTGGCGAGCGCCCGGGGGGTGTCGGGCTCAGGCCATTGGGCGTGAAGGCGCAGGCCGCTGAGGGCCTCGGCCAAACCTCGATCGCTGCAGGCTGCCTGGGCAAACTCGGCGCTGCAGGCCTCAATGCGAAGTCTCGCGGTCCGCAGCAGGAAGGTCATGGTCAGGCCAGCAGGGCCAAAAGGGGATAGAGCTTCTTCATGGGAGGCGCTTTTGCCGGCAGGCCCTCCGGAAAGGTCAGCTTCATCAGGGCGTCGGCGGCCTCCAGCAGGGTGACTTCACCGTGGGGTGTCGTTACACCCCTGGCGATCTTTCCCTCGGCCCAGACCTGCCAGCGCTGGTCATGCGTGTGGCCCCGGCCTTCGCCTTCCTCCGCCTCGCTCCCGACGATGGCCAGCCAGCTCTCAAGGTCAGATTTGGCGCGCCGGAACTTCGCCGTGCCCTCCTTCCCGGTCAGCTCCAGACGCTTCTTGAGGCTTTCGCCCGTGAGTCCCGGCTTGGCCTTGACAACCTCGTACATCACGCGCGGCAGATCACCGCCACGCCCGGCGCACACCCCTCGCTGCGCCATGCGGGCGATGGAATCAATCAGGGGCCAGTGCCGCTGGTGCACCAGGGTGCTCTTGCCGCGAAACAGCTTGCACAGGGCGATATCCGGGCGAGTGCACAATTCCTCGCGCAGGTTCCAGGCCGGAACATAGTCATAGGAATAGCCCTTGGTGGTGATCGGGGCGCCTTCCAGCAGGTCAGCGAGGCTGGGAATCTCCCACTGGCCTTGGACGAGAAGCAGGCCGAATTTCTCCAGCGCGGCGTCCACGCGCCCGCGACCCTCGGGGGTAATGGGCTTGATGATGCGGCTGGGGTCCCTGGCCATGGCCGGAATATAGCGCATCAGGCGCCCCCTGCGCCAGCGAGGGCCTGACGTCGCGGGACGGCGGCGCCTTGGGCTCTTGTCCCGCCTGCCGGGGCGGGCTAAACCACCGGCATGAAAACCATTCTCGTGACCGGCGCGACTTCGGGCTTTGGAGAGGCCATTGCCCGCCGCTTTGCCAGCGACGGCTGGAAACTCGTGGTGCTCGGGCGACGCCAGGACCGCCTTGTCGCACTGGCCCGAGAGCTCAAGGCCCATGCGCTGGTTTGCGATGTCCGCAGGCGTAAAGAGGTGTTTGAAGCCGTGGCCTCGTTGCCCAAGGAGTTCGCGACCGTTGATGTTCTTGTGAACAACGCCGGGCTCGCGCTGGGCATGGAACCCGCGCACAAAGCCGACCTCGATGACTGGGAGCAGATGGTGGACACGAACATCAAGGGCCTGATGTTCGTCACGCGCGCCGTGCTGCCGGGCATGGTCGAGCGCGGCCGGGGTCACATCGTGAACATGGGCTCCACGGCGAGCAACTACCCCTACCCCGGCGGCAACGCCTACGGCGGCAGCAAGGCCTTCGTGAAGCAGTTCTCGCTCAACCTGCGCGCCGACTTGTCCGGCACCGGCGTTCGCGTGACGAACCTGGAGCCGGGGCTGGCCGAGACGGAGTTTTCGCTGGTGCGCTTCAAAGGTGACCAGGACAAGGCCGCCGCCGTCTATAAGGGCATGCAACCCTTGACAGGTCAAGACATTGCCGAGGCCTGCGCCTGGTGCGTCAACCTGCCCGCCCATGTGAACGTCAACCGCATGGAGATCATGCCCACGGCCCAGTCTTTCGGCCCCTTTGCCGTACACCGAAAGACCTGACTTCCGGCGCCCGGCCAGGGCGGGCGTTTTCAACCGCTAATAGCAAATGGCGGAGTCATGCCTGCGCGCCGGGGCTCTCCGGGCGCGCAAGTGCGGGCCGGGCGGCGGGGTCTCAGGCCTTGTAGAAGCGGCGGCGCACGAACTTGTAGGCTTCCATCATCCAGAACAGGCTCACGGCGATGGCGAGCCATTGCAGCCATTCGTGAATCGACACCGGCTCAAGCTGCAGCACCTCTCTCAGCCCCGGCGTGAACATGGCGCCGATGTGCACGGCCTGGGCCGTGATTGTGCCAATGAGCAGGAAGCGATTCTTGAGCGGGTTGAGCCACAGGCCTGAGCGTGTTTCGCTGCGCGAGTTGCCCACCTGCACGTTCTGGAACAGCACCAGCATCAGCAGGGCCGCGTTGCGTGCCGCGCTTTCCGACCAGCCCGCCTGCAAGGCCCACCAGAACACGCCGACGGTCCAGGCGCCCATCCAGACGGCGCTGATGGCGCAGCCCTCGATCATCCAGCGGTTGAAGATCGGCTCCTGGGGCGGACGCGGCTTGCGCCTGAGTTCGCCGCCCTCGGCGGGCTCGAAGGCCAGCGCCACATCCTGGATGCCGTTGGTGACGATGTTCAGCCACAGCATCTGCACGGCCGTGAACAGCATGGGCAGGCCCAGCACCAGCGCGCTGATGAAGGCGAAAATGGTGGCCATGCCGGTCGAGAACAGCATGAAGATCACCTTGCGCACGTTGGCATACGCGACGCGCCCTTCCTCAATGCCGGCCACGATGGACGAAAAATTGTCGTCCACGAGGATCATGTCCGCCGTTTCGCGCGCCACATCGGTGCCGGCCTTGCCCATGGCCACGCCCACGTGGGCGGCGCGCAGCGCCGGCGCATCGTTGGCGCCGTCGCCGGTCACAGCCACGAAGTGACCCGTCTTCTGCAGGGCCTGCACGATGTCCAGCTTCTGGCTGGGCTCAACGCGGGCAAACACGCGGGCCTGGGCCATCATGGCCGCGCGCTTTGCGCCGTCCTGCTCGGCGCGCAGGGCCGGGCCCGTGACCACCGCAGAGTCGTTTTGGGCCAGGCCGAGATCTTTGGCAATCGCGAGCGCCGTCAGGGGGTGGTCGCCCGTGACCATGGCGACTTCGATGCCGGCGCCGCGGCAGGCGGCAATGGCCTGTTTGGCGTCTGCGCGGGGCGGGTCAATGGTTCCCACGAGGCCGAGGAAGGTCATGCCGGACAGGTGGCCGGGGCCGAAGGACTTGGGGTCTGCAAGGTCCTGGGCGCCTTCGGCCACGGCCAGCACGCGATAGCCGGCGCGGGCAAGCTCGTGGGCGGCGCCCTCGATGGCCGCGGCGTCCAGGGGCAATTCACCCTGCAGCGCGCCCATGCGTGTACACATGGGCAGCAGCTTTTCGAGCGCGCCCTTGACGCAGGCGATCTTTTGGTCGCCGCTCTGGTGCAGGGTCGCGGCGTATTGCCGTTCGCTTTCAAAGGGAATCTCGGCCAGCAGGGGGAAAGCTGCTTCCATGGCCGGTTTCGTGATGCCGAGTTTGTGGGCCAGCACCAACAGGCTGACATCCACGGCGTCGCCGTGGTGAGACCAGCGGCCCTCGCGTTTGCCCAGAAAGCCCTCGTTGCACAGGGTCACGGCGCGGGCCAGCCGCTCGGCGGCGGTGCGGGCCTTCAGGGCGTCAATGCCCGGCGGCAGCAGGAGCTCGCCCTCGGGCGTCATACCCTCGCCGCTGATCTCCAGGGGCGCGCCATGGGGCAGGCACAGGCGCTTGACGGTGAGCTGGTTGAGCGTGAGCGTGCCGGTTTTGTCGCTGGCAATGAAGGTGCACGAACCCAGGGCCTCCACCGCAATGAGCTTGCGCACAATGACGTTGCGCCTGGCCATGCGCGAGGTGGCAATGGCCAGCGCTATGGTCAGGGCCACGGGCAGGCCCTCGGGAATCGCCGCCACGGCCAGACCCACGGCCAGCAAAAAGACCTCTTCCAGCGAATTTCCGCGCGCCAGGGCCACCGCGGCCACCACCGCGCAGGCCACAGCCACGATCAGCGAGATCACTTGCGTGAAGCGCTCCATGCGCTGAAGCAGCGGCGGCTTGGCGGACTCGCGGCCGCTCACCAGGTTGGCGATACCGCCCAGTTGGGTCTTGCGGCCGGTAGCCACGCACAGGCCCGTGCCGCGTCCGCGCGTGACAAGCGTGCCGGCAAAGGCCATGTTGAGGCGGTCACCCAGGGCGGCCTGGGCGGGCGCGAGCGAGGCCGGGTTCTTGTCCACGGGCAGGCTTTCGCCTGTGAGCAGGGATTCGTCGATCTCAAGGTTGTTGGCCGAAAGCAGGCGCAGGTCGGCGGGCACCTTGTTGCCCGTTTCGAGCAGCACGACGTCGCCCGGCACGAGGTCCGCGGCGTTGATTTCAAGGTCTTCACCCTGGCGCAGCACCAGGGCGTGCGGCACGGTCAGGCTCTTGAGGGAAGCGGCCTGGCGCTGGGCGTTGGCCTCCTGCACCGTGCCGATGACGGCATTGAGTACCAGTACGCCGAAAATGAAGGCAGCATCCGTGAACTCGCCCAGCACGAGCGAAATGGCTCCGGCCAGCAGCAGCACGTAGATCAGCGGGCTCTTGAACTGGTGCAGGAAAAGCTGGGCGAGGGTGGGTGGCGTTGCTTCGGGCAGGGTGTTGGGCCCGTGTTGCTGAAGGCGCAGCAGGGCCTCCGCGGCGGAGAGGCCGTTGGGCGAACTTTGCAGTTCGGCGAGGGCGGCCTCGGCGCTTTGGTTGTGGGGGTCCTTCATGACGGCCCATTGAAGAGCGAGACCACGGCCGGCGCCAGCACAACTGCACGGCGAACGAGAAATCCGGCAGAGTCGGACCAGAGGATAGGGAGCTGAATTGGGTCTGCTGACCGAAAAGTGGTCCAGGCCATGTGAGAGTGCATCACGGTGCTTGCACCGCAGAGCATTGTCACGAAGCGCCAGCAACCTGACCCTGTGCTGGTTTCGCGTGAGCGTCAAGCCCGGATAGCTCGGGTTGCCCCCACGCCTCGCCGTGGTGCTTGTTTCATTGGGTCATCCGCTACACAAAGCGGCAAACGGCGCTAGATTGGCCCGCGAGAGCCGGCGGCGCATGGCGCCCAAATGAGGACGAGACATGGCTGTGGCAGCCCAGGTAACACTTTCCAACGACGAACTTCAGCGCTATGCGCGTCACATCATCCTGCCCGAGGTCGGGCTGGAGGGACAGCAGAGGCTCAAGGCCTCAAGTGTGCTCTGCGTGGGCGCCGGCGGCCTGGGCTCGCCCCTGGCCATGTACCTTGCGGCGGCGGGCGTGGGGCGCATCGGCATCGTTGACTTTGATGTCGTCGATTCCTCCAACCTGCAGCGCCAGATTATCCACGGCACTTCCAGCGTGGGCAAACGCAAGGTGGACAGCGCTAAGGCGCGGCTTCTTGACCTCAATCCGCACCTCAAGGTGGACATCCACGAAGTCGCCTTGAGCAGCGAGAACGCCCGGGGCATCGTCAAGCAGTACGACGTCGTGGCCGATGGCACGGACAACTTCCCCACCCGCTACCTCGTCAATGACGCCTGCGTGCTCGAGGGCAAGCCCAACGTCTATGCCAGCATCTTCCGCTTTGACGGCCAGGCCACCGTCTTCAACTACCAGGACGGACCCTGCTACCGCTGCCTTTACCCCGAGCCTCCGCCGCCCGGCATGGTGCCCTCATGCGCCGAAGGCGGGGTGATTGGCGTGTTGCCCGGCGTGGTGGGCTGCATCCAGGCCCTTGAGACGGTCAAGGTCCTGCTGCGGATCGGCGAGCCCCTCAAGGGCCGCCTGCTGGTGTTTGACGCCCTGGCCATGAAGTGGCGCGAGCTCAAGATACGCAAGGACGCCAAGTGCCCCATCTGCGGGCCGCAGCGCAGCATCCACCAGCTCATCGACTATTATCAGTTCTGCGGCATTCCCAAGGCCAACGAGGAAGCCGAAAAGGCCCGCATGGCATCGAACCTGGGCCAGAAGGCCGACGAAATCACCCCCGCCCAGCTCAAGGCGCGCCTGGACAAGGGCGACAAGCCCTTCCTTCTCGACGTGCGCAACGCCAATGAACTTGGCATCTGCAAGCTGCCCTATGACGCCTTCATTCCCACGCCCGAAATCGGCCAGCGCTGGCAGGAACTGCTCGCCCACAAGAACGAGGAGATCGTCGTTTACTGTCGCAGCGGCGGACGCTCGGGCAGCGTCACCAAATTCCTGCAGGAGAAGGGTTTCTCCCGCGTCAGAAACATGCTGGGCGGCATGCTGCGCTGGAGCGACGAGGTGGACCCCACCAGCCCCAAATATTGACCCGTCAAAACCCGTAAGGCGGCCCCGCAAGGGGCCGCCTCACTTTTCAGCGCCCGAGCTTTCCTGCCCGCCGCTTGCGTTGTCCGGCGGCGTGAAATACTTCAGGCCCACCACACCCGCCAGCACAAGCGCCAGGCTGACCAGGCGCCCCGTCTCGCGCGAGTCCCCCAGCCAGACGATGCCGATGATGGCCGCGCCAAAGGCCCCCAGGCCCGTCCATACGGCATAGGCCGTGCCCACGGGCAGAGACTTCATCGCCCGCGCCAGCAGCACGAAGCTCAGGAGCATGAAAACGATGGCCGCCGCCGACCAGCCGTGGCGCGCGAAGTTGTCGCTCTTCTTCAGGGCAATGGCCCAGGTAATCTCACAGGCGGCCGCCAGCAACAGCCAGATCCAGGCGTTCATGCGCGCCTCCGCCTCAGCGCCGCCAGCACCGCCGGCAGGACCGCCAGGACAAGCCAGGGGCCCGGCCGCGACGAGGCCGTGCAGCTGTCGCTCTCGTCCACCTTGCTGTCATTGCTGCCCGGCACGCCCAGAGTCACGCTGCAGGGCACGCTCAGCCTCCAGGTCACGTTGCCGCCCGAGGGCGAGTGCGTATTGACGCGCAGGGTGGCCACGCCGCTGTGCGTCAGCAGCAATACCGTCGTCTGGTTGATGGTGCCGCCCGAGGCGCTGAAGGTCGTCAGCAACGTGGCGCTGCCGCCCGTGTTGTCGTACACGTCAATCTTGGACAGCCCCGTGCCCTGAGCCTCAAAGCGCACGGCCACGGTCTGGCTCACGGCGCCGAAGTTCAGCTCCAGACCCTGGGGCGTCTGCCCGCCGCCCACAGCGCGCGACCAGGTGGCCAGCTTGCCCACCTGAAGCTGCAGGGTGGTGGAGCCCACCACGACCTGATCCTGCGCCGTCAGGGTTGCCGCACCCGCCGTGGCGTTGAAGCTGCCGGAGAAATCGCTGGTGCCGCTGCCGGTGGGCCGCACTTCGACGGCAAAGCAGCGCAGCCCCGAGGCGTTGCCGCTGAGCGCGCAGTTGGCCGTGCCCGCCCCGGCAACCACCTGCTGATTGACAAAGCTCGAGCTGGGCGTGGCATCGGCCGCGTAGCCCCGCAGGTCGATGAGCCGCACGGTCAGGCCGCTGGGGGCCGAGGTGTTCAGGTTCGCCGTCACGGTGTAGGGCTGGGCGCCGGCGCCGAGGTCGAGTTCGAAGAGGAAGGTGCGGATGCGGGTGTCCGGCGCGGTGCCCGAAAGGGGCAGGCTGGTCTGGGCGCACAGCACGGGGGCCCACAGCAAGGCAAGCAGTATGAGGCGCATGGAGTCTCCTGCGAGGTTGAACGAGCGAGGGGCGGCCGCGTTTGCGCCCTTGACGGGCCGGGGCCGGGGGCTATTGTTGAACCTGGTCGCGCGGCGCATAGTCGTGAACCTGGTCAGGTCCGAAAGGAAGCAGCCATAAGCGAATTCTGCGGGTGCGCGGCCACTGAATTCAAGCGGACGAGCCTTTGGGTTCGTCCGCTTTTGTTCTGGCTCGAGGGAATGGACCCGGCACCCGGACCGCTTCGCTTACGCTTGGCCCGTGGGGCCAGCCAAAAACCCTGTTACTGCGCCGCCAACAGCACGTCGCTGCCGGGAATGAGCTTCTTCACCCCGTCAATGAACGAGGGCGTCGGCTTCACGCGGAAATCCGGCGCCGCCTCCACCAGCTCCAGCTCCGCGCCGTCGTCGCCCACAATCTTGAAGTACAGCGGCGTCGCCCCGGAGTGCTGCAGCGCAAGGCTGCTCAGGCTGCCCAGCACTTCATCCTGAATCTGGCTGATGGTCAGCTTCAGGCAGACAGCGCGCGTGAAGCGGTCGCGCGCAGCGGCGGCCGGCACAATGGCGTCCGCGCGGATGCTGACGCGGCCATCGTCTTCCCTGGCCGCTTCGCCCACGACAAACAGCGCCGCACCGTCCTTGAGCTTGCCCGTCCAGCTCTTGGCCAGCTCGCTGAACACAATCACCCTGAAGGCGCCCCTGGGTCCCACCAGCGTGAAGTTGGCGTACTCGTTGCCGCGCTTGCTGGTGCCGGTGCGCAGCTTGTTGACGACGCCGCCGACGCGCACGCGCACGGGCTCTTCAAGCCGGGCGAGGTCTTCGGGCGTGGTATCGGTGAAAAGCTGGAAGTCGGCGTCAAAGGCCAGGCCCTCGTCCTGGGCGAAGCGGGCCTCGGCGTCCTGCACGTGAACGATTTCGCTGACCGTGACGGCAACCTGTTCGAGTTCCTGCTCGCCTTCGTCGTCGCCGGCTTGGGCCACGGTCTGGGTCTGGGTGGCTTCCGTCATGCCGCGCACGAACACAGGCGCGTCGTCCTGCAGCACGCTTTCGAATTTCTCGAAGGTGTCCGGGAACACGGTGACCTTGGTGATGCCAAAACGGTCCGCCAGGTCGAACTTGGCCATCTTGCGGCCGAAGTTGCGGCTGCTTTCGTTCTTGACGGTGTTGACGCTCAGGCCGGAGACCAGGCCGCCCAGCACGACGGCGCAGCCCGGCTTGAGGCCCAGCAGCGACTTGGAGTCATGGCGGGCGAATTTCTCGAACAGCTCGCGGTAAGTATCCAGCGGGCTGGACGAGATATAGAAGCCGAAGGTCTCGCGCTCGGCGCGCTGGCGCTCGCTCTCGGAAAGATCGGGCACCTTGGGCAGCAGCGCCAGGTCGCGCTCGGCCTCGCTGACTTCGGCCTTGCCCTTGGGCTGAGCGAAAAGACCTTTCTGGCCGCGGGCGCGGTCCGCCGCGGACTCCGAAGCCGCTCGCAGGGCGGCCTCCAGTCCTTCGAGCAGGGCGCGGCGGTTGGCCACGAAGCGGTCAAAGGCGCCGCCCTTGATCAACGATTCCAGCACGGCCTTGTTGATGTGCGTGAGGTCCACATGGTCAAGGAAGTGCAGAAAGCCCTTGAAGCCGCCCACCTTGCGCCGGCCCTCGATGATTTTCTCAACGGCCTTGGTGCCCACGCCCTTCATGCCGGAGAGACCGAAGATGACGCGGCCCTCCTTGGCCGTGAACGTGGAGTCTGAAAGGTTGATGTCCGGCGGCACCACGACCAGCCCCATGGCCCGCACGTTGCGGATGCCTTCCACGATCTTGTCGTTGTTGCCGATCTGGCTGGTCAAAAGCGCGGCGGCGTATTCCGTGGGGTAGTGGGTCTTCAGCCAGGCGGTGTGGTAGGTGATCAGGCCGTAGGCCACGGTGTGGGCCTTGTTGAAGCCGTAGGCGCCAAAGCCCTCAATCTGCGCCCAGAGGTGCTCGCCCAGTTTCTTCGAGAAGCCGCTTTTCTCGCAGCCTTCGATGAACTTGGGACGGATCACGTCCATCTCTTCCTTCTTCTTCTTGCCAATGGCCTTGCGCAGCTTGTCGGCGTCGCCCGGGGTGAAGCCGGCGAGGCGGCGCGAAATCAGCATCGCTTGTTCCTGGTAAATCAGCGTGCCGTAGGTATCAGAGAGGATTTCCTTCAGGCGTGAGACGGCCTCGGCGCTGGCCAGGCCCTCCAGCTCGCCGGGCATGGTGACCTTGACGCGGCCGTGCTTGCGGGCCGCGAAGTCCTTGTCCACGCCCGCCGAAAGCGGGCCGGGGCGGTAGATGGCCAGCACGGCCGAGATGTCTTCAAAGGTGCTGGGCTTGATGGCCTGCATCAGCCGGCACATGCCCTCGCTTTCCACCTGAAACACGCCAAAGCCCTCGCCCGCGCTGAGCGTTTTGTAGGTGGCCGGATCGTCCAGCGTGTGCAGGCTTTTGTAGGGCGCGTCCTTCTGCACACGCGTGGGGTCCATCTCGATGTGCAGGCCGGTGTTGCCCTCAATCAGCTTCAGGGCCTGGTCAATGATGGTCAGGTTGCGCAGGCCCAGAAAATCCATCTTCAGCAGGCCCTGGGCCTCCACCTCGTTCATGCTGTACTGCGTGGCGATGACCACCTCGCCGTCGGCGCCTTCCTGCCTCATCAGCGGCATGTAGTTGGTCACGTCAGCGTCGGAGATCACGACGCCCGCGGCGTGAACGCCCGTGCCGCGGTTGAGACCCTCAATGCTGCGGGCCGTGTCAATCAGCTTGTGCGTTTCAGGGTCCGCGTCGTACTGCTGCTTGAACTCGGGAATCTCCTTCAGGCATTCGTCCAGCGGCTTGACCTTGCCCTGCACCACGGGAATCAGCTTGGTCAGCGCGTTGACCTTCTGCAGCGGCACGCCCAGCACGCGCCCGGCGTCCTTGACCGCCGCGCGGGCCAGCAGCTTGCCAAACGTCCCGATCTGGCACACGGCTTCCTCGCCGTACTTGCGCCGCACATAGTCAATGACCTCGCCGCGCCGCTCGACGCAGAAGTCAATGTCAATATCGGGCATGGACACGCGGTCGGGGTTCAGGAAGCGCTCGAACAGCAGGTTGTACCTGATGGGATCCAGGCCGGTGATGCCAAGCGCATAGGCCACGATGGAGCCCGCCGCCGAGCCGCGCCCCGGGCCCACGGGAATTTTCTGGTCCTTGGCCCACTGGATGAAATCACTCACCACGAGGAAGTAGCTGTTGAAGCCCATGCGCTCGATTACGGAAAGCTCAAAGTTCAGGCGCTCTGAAATGGGCGAGCCCGCGGCCAGAGCACTCTCGCCGTAGAGCTTGCGCACGCCCTCTTCGCACTTGCGGCGCAGAAATTCGCCGGGCTTGAGCCCCTCAGTCCACTTGAACTCGGGCAGGTGGTAGCTGGTCTTGCCGAAATCAAAGTGGACGCGCTTGCCTACATCCAGCGTGGCCTGGATCAGGTCCGGGCGCTCGGGATACAGCGCGGCCATTTCTTCGGCGCTCTTGAGATAGAAATCGGGGCCGTACTCCGGGCGGTCGGGGTCGTTGAGCATGCGGCCCCAGTTGATGCAGAGCAGGGCGTTGTGGGCCTCGAAGTCCTCGGGGTTCAGGTAGTGGCTGTCGTTGGTCAGGATGGTGCGGACCTTCATTTCGTCGGCCACCTCGAACATGCGGCGCGCCACCATGTCTTCCAGCTCGCCGCACTGGCTGCGCTTGTGGCCCTGCACCTCGAGATAGAGATTCTCGCGCCCGAAGATCTCGAGGTACTGCTCGATCTTGCGGCAGGCGGGCTTGCGGTCCTGGCTGTGCATAAGCGCCTGGGGCACTTCGCCGCCGAGGCAGGCCGTAAGCGCAATCAGGCCTTCCTTGTGGGCGGCCAGGGTTTCGTAGTCGGCGCGGGGCTTGCGGTAGAACCCGTGGATGTGGGCCTTGCTGACGATCTTGCACAGGTTGCGGTAACCGGCTTCGTTTTCGGCCAGCAGCACGAGGTGGGCGTAGTCCTTCTGCTTGATGCCGGGGCTGTTGGCGAGGTCGGGGTCCTGCTTGAGGCGCATGTCAAAGGGCACGACATAGATTTCGCAGCCGATGATGGGCTTGATGCCGGCCTTCTTGGCCTCCTTGTAGAAGTCAAGCACGCCGCACATGACGCCGTGGTCCGTCAGCGCCAGGGCGCTCATGCCAAGCTTGGCGGCGCGCTGCGCCAGGCCGGAAACCTTGGCCCCGCCGTCCAGAAACGAGTAGTCGGAGTGAACGTGAAGATGCACGAAGTCAGCCATGAAGCGGATGCTAACAGCCCTTGCGACTTCGCCCGCCTCGGGAAGGTTTGTTGAAAAATGTCAGCGATGGAACGGCGGGGTCTTGGGCGGGCTGGCGGGCATGGCGCAATCTGGTACAAGGCCGCCATGCTGATCGCCTCCTGGAACGTCAACTCCATCAAGGTGCGCCTGCCTCAACTGCTGAATTGGCTTGAGCAGGCAAAGCCCGACGTCGTCTGCCTCCAGGAACTCAAGTGCGAGACCGAACTGTTCCCCTTTGACGCCCTGGGCGAGGCCGGCTACGAAGCCGCCGCCTACGGCCAGAAGGCCTACAACGGCGTGGCCATCCTTTCACGCCTGCCGATCGAAAACCCCGTGGAGGGTTTCGCCGGCGAGGAGGGGCAGGCGCGGCTGATTGAAGCCACCATCAACGGCGTCACCGTGCTGTCCTGCTACGCCCCCAACGGCCAGGCCGTGGGCAGCGACAAATTCGCCTACAAGCTGCGCTTCTTTGAGGCCCTGCGCCGGCACCTCGATGGCCTGGGCAACTCCGGCCTGCCCCTGGTGCTGGCCGGGGACTTCAACGTGGCCCCGGACGAGCGCGACGTGTGGGACGCCGCAAAGTGCGCGGGCGATATCGGCTTTCACCCCGACGAGCACAAGGCCCTCAAGCGCCTGACGGACTGGGGCCTCGTCGATTCCTTCCGCCTGCACGACCCCAGGCCCGGCCAGTTTTCCTGGTGGGACTATCGCGGCTTTGGTTTTGGCAAGGACCGCGGCATGCGCATTGACCAGCTCTGGATTTCCAAAGCGCTCGAAAAGCGCTGCAAGTCGGCCCGCATCGACATCGAGCCGCGCAAGCTGGAAAAGCCCAGCGACCACACGCCGGTGCTTTGCGAAATCGAGTAAGGCAGATGGCTGCGTCGGAGTGCAGAAAAAGACCTTCTCAGCCGCCTGCTAGCGATTCTGGAAGATGGCCGCCGAGCCCAGGCCCAGTGCCGCCAGCAGGCTCCCCCAGCGGATGGCGCGGGCCACCACTCCGCCCACGGGCGCCATCATGCGGAAGAACATGCCCAGCATCTCGCGGCGCCCCACGCTCTCATACTTCGATTGCAGATACTCCATCTGCTGCAGGGCCAGCGACATCTTGAGCTGCACCTGGATGCGCCTCAGGTCGTCTTCCATGCCCGCGCTGTCCTGCATGCCCGCCAGCATCTCCCGCGCCCCCCGGTAGCTCTTTTCCAGGGAGGCCACCGCCACGCTGACCCTGGAGGCCAGGCAGCGGCGCACGGCATCCCAGGTCAGGAGAAAGGAGACGGCCAGCAGCAGGATCAGCAGGCTCAAGCCCACATAGTCGCTCCAGTCTCCGCCTGTGTAAAAGAGGTAGCCGGCGTGAATCAGGGCAAAGCAGAAAATCAGGCTGGCGGCCTGGGCCGTGGTGTTGAACAGCGGCTTGTAGTGCTGCTCGGCCAGCACGAGATCGACGGGCTCGCGGAAGGGGTGGCGGCGCAGGATGCGGTAGGTGATGACCGCCCCGGTCAGGATGAGGTAGCAGTAATACCCGAAGATGACCCACTCCACCGACCACAGGCCCATCAGAAACCAGGCCTCGCCGCCGCGATACGTCAGGCCATAGTCGCGCAGAAAGGCGTCACTGGGGAAATAGACAAAGCCCTTGTAGGCCATGAACGGCACGCTGAGCAGCACGGCGCCCAGGTTCACGCGCTTGCCAAAGAACCAGGCGCGGAACGCCTCCACTTCGTCGCGCTTGATCTCAAGGTGCGTGAAGGCCCGGTCATAGTTGCGCGAGTAAATGCCCTTGAACAGGCGCAACGACGTGAAGTGCGCAAACAACAGCAGCGGCTGAGTCTGCCACTCCGGGTTTCTGGTGAATTCCCAGATTGTCTCCAGGGGCTGCCCAAAGCCACTTGCCGCCAAGCGGATGAACAGGCCCAGCAGCCAGACCGCCGTGCATACCCCAAACGCCGCCGCGAAGTAAGGCAGCACTCCGCTGGGCAGCAGACCGTCCATCCACCACTTGTTGTGAACGCGGGCAAAATTCTGCGGGTTGAAGACGTCTTCGTCGTCCTCCACACCCCGGGCTCCGCCGCGGCGCTTGAAGGCTGTTTCCACCAGGGCCTCGCCCGCCAAAGCCTGGGGGCTCGCCTGCGGCGCGGGCAGGGCGCTGTGATAGCCGGCCATGGGGTCATCGGCCACTGCGGCGGCCCGCTTCGATTTCCTGCGCTCGCGCGAGTTCATGGCGGCATGCTAGCAGTCCCCCCGGTGGGCGCTTGCTGTTTTGCTACCATCGCGCCATGTTCGGATGGTTCCGCAACTGGAAGCGCGCAAGGCTGCGCCGCCGGCCCTTCCCCCCGCCCTGGCTCGAAATCCTGCGGCGCAACGTGCCGTTGTTCTCGCGCCTTTCCGACGCCGACCGCGAAGAGCTGCAACGCGACATCCTCGTGTTCCTCGCCGAAAAACACTTCGAAGGCTGCGCGGGACTGGCCATCACCGACGAAATCCGCGTCACCATCGCCGCCCAGGCCTGCCTGCTGCTCCTGCGCCGCAAGCACGATTACTTCCCGGACCTGGTCACCATCTTGGTCTATCCCGCCCACTACCGCGCCCGGCAGCGCCGCCGGCACGAAGGCCTCGAGTCCGAAGACGAAAGCACGCGCCTGGGTGAAAGCTGGGAGCGCGGCAACGTCGTGCTGAGCTGGGACGCCGCCCTCAGCGGCGCCAGGGACATGCGCGACGGCCACAACGTCGTGCTTCACGAGTTCGCACACCAGCTCGACCAGGCTGACGGCGCCGCCGACGGCGCACCGGACCTGCCGCGCGGCATGTATGGCCCCTGGGCACGGGTACTGGGCGGTCACTTTGAGCGCCTTCAGGCCGACAAGGCGCGCCACCGCAAAACGCTGATCGACAAGTACGGCGCGACCAGCCCCGCGGAGTTCTTTGCCGTGATCACGGAAGCCTTCTTTGAGAAGCCGCGCCAGATGAAGCTGAAGCACCCCGAGCTGTACGGGCAGCTTCAGACCTTCTATGGCCAAGACCCGGCGGAAGACAAAACGCGGATTTTATAGGCATGGCAAAGGCCGGTCCTGACTTGAATTTTGTCACGGCCAAGCCTAGGTTTTGGCCTTCCCCGGCAGAGTGCCGGCAGCGCGAAGCGAACTCGCAGAACGCCTTCCGTTTTGCGAAGGCGCGGCACTCCAGCCCATGTCGTCCGCTGAAGGGGTCGCTGTGTCCGACTCCGAGGCGGTTCACCAAGGAGAAATCGTATGGCCAAGAAAGCCAGGAAGCCCGCAAAGAAAGCCGCCAGGAAACCCGCAAAGAAAGCCGTGAAAAAAGCCGCGAAAAAGCCCGCAAAGAAAGTCGCGAAGAAAGCCGCGAAGAAACCGGCAAAGAAAGCCGAACCGCAGGCCATGCCCAAGCCCCGCCACGGCGAGTTCATGTGGAATGAACTGATGACCCGCGACGACGAGCGCGCTCTGGAATTCTTCAACAAGGTCCTGGGCTGGACCCACAGCGACTGGCCCATGGGCGACGGCAAGACGCCCTACCGCCTCGTCAAGACGCCCGGCGGCGGCGAGCACGGCGTCGCAGGCATGATGAAGATGACTGAGCCGGAGTTCCCGCCACAGGTTCCGCCGCACTGGATGTCCTACATCGCCGTAGACAACGTGGACCAGCGCGCCGAACTCGCCAAGCAGCACGGCGGCCAGCTCGTGCACGGCCCCATGGACATCCCCAACGTGGGCCGCTTCTGCATCGTGTGCGACCCCACAGGCGCAACCGTGGCGTTCATGACGCCGCAAGGCGGCACGGCCTGAGGCAACAGGGGGCCGTCCCCTTCTTCCGCAGTGTCAGGCCGAGGGTGTCTTGCCCTCGGCCTGCGCATTGGGCACACTTCGCGACATGTCCAGTCACGGCACCTTCCCGTCCCAGGAGATCGCGCGCCTGATCAAAGGCGGCGCCATTGCCTCGGCGGCGGGTATTGCACCCGAGCAGATTCAGCCCAGCTCCCTTGACCTCACGCTCAGCGTCGAGGCCTATTCGATGACGGGCTCGCTGCTGCCGCTGGGCGGCGAAAAGGTTCGCGATTTGATCGAGCGCTTTGCCCGCTACCCCATTTCGCTGCGCGAGCCCGCGGTGCTGGTGCGCGACAACGTTTATCTCGTGCGCCTGCGCGAATCGCTGAAGCTGCCCCAGGGCGTGGCGGCCTACGCGAACAACAAAAGCAGCACGGGGCGCATCGACCTGCAGACGCGCGTAATCTGCGACAAAAACCCGCGCTACGACCGCGTGCCCGAGGGTTACGAAGGCGAGCTCTGGCTCGAGATCATTCCCAAGAGCTTTGACGTGAAGGTGCGCGCAGGCGACAGCGTGAACCAGACGATTTTCTACAGCGAGCGCACCTTCGTGCTTGGCAATGACCTTGCCCGGCTGAGCCGCAAAACGCCGCTGATGTTTGCGGCAAGCGAAGCTGTCCCTCAGCCGGCAGGAGACGGCCTGTTGATGACGCTGGACCTCGAGCAGGACATCGTCGGCTTTGTGGCCAAGAAGTCGCTCAAGCCAAAACCCATTGATCTGGCGGCCTTGGGGCAACACGAGCCGGAAGACTACTTCGAGCCCATCAGGAAGCCCAAGGACGGCGCGCTGTTCTTGTCGCAGAACGCCTTCTACATCTTCAGCACCTACGAATACATTTCAGTACCGCCGGACTTCGCCGTCGAGATGCTGCCCTACGACACCAGCGCCGGCGAGTTCAGGGCGCACTACGCCGGCTTCTTTGACCCCGGCTTTGGTTATGGCGCCAAAGGCGAAGTCAAAGGAACGCCCGCCGTGCTCGAGGTGCGGCCTTACGAAGACGACCTCATCGTCCGCCACCGCCAGCCCGTGTGCAAAATGGCCTACGAAAAGCTTACGGCGCCGCCTGACAAGCTTTATGGCGTGGGGGTCAAGAGCAACTACGCCCAGCAGCGCGGCCCCCGCCTGAGCAAGTTCTTCAGACAGGGCTGACCGGCAGTCCCTCGCAGCCCGGGTATTGAGGCAGTGGGCGATGGACATTGGCCGCAATCGGCGCGAAGTCGCGCGCGAATTGGCCCTTCAACACCTGCAGGCTCCGGATACCGCTTGAAGAACAAGAGCCAAAGACAGTGACCATGTCGGCTATTCGGGCACCTTTGCAGGATCAGCCTCCATGGCCGCACGCAGGTACATGACGCAGCCAAAGAGCCAGAGCATCGTGCCCAGCCCCATGCCAACCAGCGTCGCCAGCAACATGGGCGAGGCGCCGTCAAACAGAATGGCGGCCAACTCGGTGTCGATGCCGCTCTGGAAGCAGACCGCACAATAGACCAGTATGCTGACCACGGTGATGATCATGCCTTGAATGACCAGCACCTGGCCGCGTCGCATTTCGATCTCGCATTGATCCTGCGCATCGTCGTGAACGACGACGGACGCTACCGTCGCCGCGGCGGTATCAAGCTTGGTTTTCATGACAGTCTCCCTGTTTGCTGGTGAGTGATGACGCTGGGTAGGGATGGTGCAGCCTCCCTTCTGCTGCGCGTTGCCAGCAGCAAGACATACAACAGGCGCGTGGCGAGCCCGAAGAACGTCAGCACCCACGCCACAAGCGCCAGCACCACAAACACGCGCGACAGCCCGAGCAGAAACGGCGCGTCGAGCACCTTGGAAAGCTGGAGCGTGCAGACTGAATACATGCCAAGCGGGAACACCAGCCCCCAGTAAAGCGGGTCATACTTGAGCGCAAAGCCGCGCACGCGATGCCGCCACACGCCCAGAATCACCAGAATGGGAATCCACCACGTCGCCGTGGCCCAGAACATCAGCGTAAGGCCCTTGATGAAGGGCAGCATGGACGCAATCAGCGGCACGTCGCCGCCGGCTAGCGCCAGCCGCGCGCCGGCCAGGGTGGAGATGGCAACCGCCCCCATGTTGATCCAGTAGGGCGGCATGAGATCCGAGGGCACGAACTTGAAGAACATGTAGCGGAAGAAGATCAGCGAGATCATCCAGATGTAGAGCATGCCGCCGCACAGCCACAGCGACATCAGGATGAAGAGCGAAATCTCATGGCCCAGTATGCGATCGGCGCCCACCGCGCAACCCAGCACCACCATGGATTGCGGAGCCACCACCGCCAGCAGCCAGCCGCCGTTGATGCCTTCGGCCAGCGTGGGCTTTTCTTCCTTCACGCTGAGGCCCACGAAAATCGCGCAGGTCAGGCCAAACCACAGCACCAGCGCCAGCCACCAGAGCGCCAGCGCCACCGGCCAGTTGTCCAGCAGCAGCACAGACTGCGCGCCCACCACCGATGTCGCCGCCACGGCCGTGAAGAAACCCGGGCCGCGCTGATGACTGGAAAGGTCCGCCAGCACGCGTGAAGGAAACAGCGCGATCCGAAGACCCAGCGCCAGCCACAGAAGGCAGTAAGCCGGGACGTTCAGCCACAGCAGCGCGCGCGCAAGCACACCCAGTCCAAGCTGGTCGGCCGCCAGCGACACAATGCCCGTGGCCATGGCCATGGCGAAGTAGGCCGGGTGCATCTGCGCCAGGCGCTGCCTGAAGTACTCCAGCGCGGCGGCGGGCTTTGAGTCAGGCTGAGTGATCGCTGCTTCCATGCACACAGTGTCGGCGCACAGGCGTGCCGGCGGCAGCGGTTCTTGTCTGATTGTGGCGTAGGACGATGCGGCGTTGGCTGTCGGTGTTTGTCCTACACGGCCAGGTCCACCAGGCGGCGGGTCAGGGCGTATTGCATGAGTTCCGCGTTGGAGTGCAGCGCCATTTTCTCGAGGACGCGGCTGCGATAGGTGCTCACGGTTTTCACGCTCAGGCACAGCTCCGCGGCGATGTCCGATACGCTTTTGGCGCGTGCAAGCAGCAGGAAGATTTCATACTCGCGCGGCGAAAGTGCCTCGTGCGGCTCCTGCTTGCCGCCGATCGCCAGGTGGTCGGCGATCTGTTCAGCCAGCGCGTCACTGATGTAGCGCTTGCCCGCCATGACGGCGCGAATGGCTTTAAACAGCTCTTCCGGCGCGCGCTCTTTGGTCAGATAGGCGCTCGCGCCTTCCTTCAGCGCGCGAATCACGAACTGGCGCTCGCCGTGCATGGAAAGCACGATCACGGGCAGCCTGGGCCGCGCCGCCTTGATGTCGCCCAGGATGTTCAGGCTGTTCTGGCCGGCCATGGACACGTCAAGAATCAGCGCGTCCCACTCGTTTTCCTTGACGCGCGCCATCACTTCCGGGCACGTGGCGGCCTCGCCTATCACGCAGCGCGGAAACTCCTCCTCGAGTATCTGCCTCAGGCCCGAGCGCACAATCGCGTGGTCATCCGCCAGCAGAAAGCGCATGAGCGTCCTCCTTCAGTTGGCGCGGAACTTTCACGCGCGCCGTCGTGCCCTTGCCCGCCGCGGATTCCAGCACAAACTCGCCGCCCACCAGGTTGGCGCGTTCCTTCATGCCCAGCACGCCCAGCGACGCGGCTTTGCCCATATCTGGTATTCCACGCCCGTCGTCGCGCACCACAAGCTCAATGCAATCGTCGCTGCCCTCCACCTCAAGCCACACGGTTTTCGCCTGCGCATGGCGCACCACGTTGGTGAGCGCCTCCTGCGCGATGCGAAACAGCGTAACGGCGACCAGCCATTGCACTTCGTCGCCCAGGCCCTTGATGTCCACGAGCACACTCAGCTCCGTGCGTGACTCAATCTCGCGCGCCTGCCACTCCAGCGCGGCCGCAAGGCCCAGCCGGTCAAGCACCGTGGGCCGCAACTCGGAGGAAACGCGGCGCACGCAATCAATCGCGGCATCAATGCGCGCACTGAGTTCGCTGATGCCGCCATCGAGCGCCAGCACGCACGAGGCGCTGCCTTCTTTGCCGCAGCGGCGGCGCAAAGCGGCGAGATCGAGCTTGAGCGCCGTCAACATCTGCCCCAGTTCGTCGTGCAGCTCGCGCGCGATGCGCCCCGCCTCATGCTCGCGCGAGAGCTGCAGGCGCTGAGAAAGCGCCCGCAACTGGTCCTGGACGGCAAGACTCTCACGGTGGCGCGCTTCGAGGGCACCGGCCATGGAATTGAACGCCTGGGCCAGATCCCGCATTTCGCCGCCGCCGCGCGAAACGCGCGCGCGCGTTTGCAGCTCGCCCTCGCCAAAGTGCCTGGCCGCGCGCGAGAGCCCGCGCAGCGAACGCAGCACCGAAACATCGGCCGCAAACAACGCGGCGCCCACGGTGAAAAGCGTCAGGAGCGCCAGCGCGCCCAGCGTGCGGAAGAAGGCGAAATCGGCCTCTGTCGCCACGCGCTCAAATGGCAGGCCGGCCAGCACGGTCACGCCGGGCACGCCTTCCATGGGCTCGCCCACGAACAGCCGGCGCGGGCCGCCTTCACTCAACTTGAGCAGAGTCGAAGTGCCGCCTGACAGTTCGCGGGCGCCGCCAAGCCTTGCGCCTGTGGCCAACGACTCGTTGCTGAGTTCGCCGCCGTGGGCCAGCACGCGCGCATCACGATCGGCGATGATCAGCATGTAATCCGGCGGCAGCTTCACCTGCTGCGCCAGGCGATCCAGCCATTGCAGGTCCAGCGCCACGAACAGCACACTGCGCACCGCGCCTGAAGCGCCGCGCACGGCGTAGGCCAGCTGCACCACGGGTCGGCCCACGATCAGCCCCACTACGTACTGCCCGGTTTCGACCTCGTTTGACTTCAGCGCGCGCGCAAAGGCCGGGTTGTCGCGCCACGAAGCCGGATGCTCGATGGGGTAGGCGCTGCCCAGCACGTCGCCCTGCGCAGAAAGCACGCCGATGTTCGCGAACTGCGGGAAACCCGCCAGCAGCGCGGGCAGGAACTCGGGATTCTGCGTCAGCGGCGCGCCATCGCCCTGGCGGCGCAGCATTTCGCCCAGCTGCACCAGCAGATTGTGCGCGCCTTCAAACTGCGCCCGGTGCTCGCGCGAGGCCAGCACGGCCAGATGCCGCGCCTCTTCTTCCATGCGCTTGGCGGCCGCGCTGCGCTCGTTGTTGGCGGCATAGAACGTGAACAGCATGGCCGGCAGCGTGGCGATGCACACCAGCAGCACCAGCCGCCCGCGCAACGTCAAGAACCAGGAAAATGTTCGGCTCATGGCAGCCGCAAAGACGCGGCCAACGCATTATACGGACATCAGGCTCTGATTAGTGATGAATCAGCCGGGACTGTCAAAGCGCGCCAGGCACCCAAGGCCAGGCCGCCAAAGTTCCGAAAGGCCAAAGTTGCCCACGCCCAGCCCGGCAATCTGGACCAGCATCCAGGGAATCAGCCACGCGCGCGAGGTGGTTTGCCTCTTGCCCGGAATAACTGCAAGTGGAGGAGTATGAAGCCGCCCTCGATGATGCAGTACCAGGCCTGCAGCAGGGCAAACGCGGCGCACTGCCTCATGGAACGCCCGATATGACAGCCCGGCCAGTCATGGCCGGGCACCCTGCAATGACCATTTTAGGTTACCCGCGCATGACTGCGCGGGCTTCCAACCGGCCCGTTACAGCACCTTCATCATCACGCGGCGGGGCCAGTCGCTGAAGCCGCGCTTTTCGTAAAGCCGCGCGGCTGCAACGTTCTCGCGCCGCACGCCCAGATGCAGGGCCTTCACCTTGTTGCGCCGCGCCAGTTTTTCAAGCAGGACCATGGCCAAAGCACCATAGCCCAGCCCGCGATGCTCCGGCTTGATGTAGAACTCAGTAATGAAAGCATCGCGTCCGCCCCATTCGAGATCGAAGTTGTAAGTGACCACGGCATAGCCAACGATTTCCCGCTTCACAAGAAACAGCGGCACCAGTCCCAGCGAAGAATCTGCCAGAAGCTGCCGCAAAACCCGCCCAAATTTCGGACGCGAAAACGGAATGCCCTCGATGGCATTGAGATCGGCCATCATGTCGAGGAGCGCAGACGAGTTGCCGGAGGTAGCAAGGGCAACCGACACAATGGAGTTTTTGGGCTCGGCGGCAGTCTTCAAGGAAGTTTCCAAATGTAGACAGGCGGCCCTTCGTAAACATCCCGGCCAGCGCCCACAAGTTCCTTGTCACCAGGAAGGAACGAAAGAGAATCCACAGATTCCTGTCGGCCTCGGACGGATTCCACGATTTCGCCAGACACCAGGTTCATAACTCTAATCCATCCACCCGCGACGGATACCGCAACGCGTGTACCATTATTTGAAACCGCAATCGCCCGTACATCTTTGGCGCGCATAGAGAATTGTCTTTCAAGCCGCGCCCGGTTCACTGAATAAATGAGGACGGACGCATTGTGCTGCCTCTCGTTGGCCACTAAGGTTCCTTCTGTTCCGATCACCATCGTTTGGCTATCGGGAGAGAAAGCTACACACGCTACATTTGCTTCGAGGCGACGGATTTCCCGCCCGTTCTTTGCATCGAGAACCAAAGAATCCTCACCCGAAATGCCGACGATTAGCTCTCCATCTGGACTGATTTCGAAGTCTCGCTGATATGCAATGTCTGCACGCCAAACGACAGTCGCTGATGCTGCATTCAGACAGTGCAGCGCACCTGACGAATCCATCACAAGGAGACGAAGGCCGTCAGGAGAAAAGGCCAACCCGTTCACTTGTTCAGGCGCTTCAAACATCACGGGACCTTCGGACCATCTCTTTGCGCTTGCAGGGGCGCGTCTCCATAGGCGAACTAAGTTTCCGTCCGACACCACCAAGAGGCTACCGTCGCCCGACAACGCGAGCCGCCAATGGTTGCCCTTGGCCGAAGACCGCACCCGAGATTTCCCATCGTTGAGAGTCCAAAGTTCTATTTCGTTGGATCCGCACATGGCGATGACAGAGCCGTCAGATGAGACGCGCATATCGTTCACTTGGTAGATTGGAGTTTTTCCCAAGGTCCGATAGGTGCCCACGGGTTCATCGATCTGCAACTGGCGTTCGAACTCGACCAGTGCGGCAGGTGGGTTTGTCAATCTCGCGCAATCCCTGCGACTGAGATCGCTCTGGTCAGTTCCCGCGATACTGACCACTATCTTCGTGCGCTCCACACCCACGCCGAAAAGGCCTTCCTTATCCAAAACCTTTAGCGCGCTGATTGCGCTCTCCAAGTACGCCTGCATGAAATTCTCGTACTCTCTTTCAGAGAGTTCGTACCTGTCACCAAGAGGGTCAAGAACCTCCTCGACTCGCTTGCTTAACTCGCCCTCGGAAAGATAAACGGAAGCGCAAATGTCGAAGCGTTCGCTTTCCATCAATTTTTCGACTGACTCCCGTTTCTTTGCCGCTCTCTCTTCACAGCGACGTCGCAGGTCGTTCTCCCCCATAGCAACGGGCGTCATTCCGAACATGTCGTCGTGGCCGATTGCGAAGAAGCCGTACCAGCGTTCATCGGGGTACTTGGTCTTGAGTGAGCGGAAGTAGTCTCGCCAGTCATCGGCGAATGCCTTGGTCAGCGCGGCTTTGTTGAGTTTTGGCATTAAAGCGCCTCAATTGCAGCGGGCGGGCTCTATGTCAGCTTCGCTTCCACGCCATCGGCCAGCATCTTGATGAACGCGGGGTGGGTGTTGACCGCTTCGGCGGCGGCGAATTTGGCTCCGGCTTTCTCGGCTTCGTGTTTGCCTTCGATGCCTAGATCGTAGAGCACTTCGACGTTGTCGCAGAGGAAGCCGATCGGCACGCCGACGATCTTTTTGGCTCCGGCTTTGACTAGCGCGCCGATGGCCTGTTCCAGTGACGGCTCGGTCCAGTTGATCTTGCTGTCGCTGCTTTGGCTCTGGTAGCCGATCTTCCAGTGTTTGGCCTTGATCTTTTCAGCCACGAGTTGGGCCGTGGTTTCGGCCTGTTTCACGTACGGTGAGGTCTTCACCAGCGCCTGCGGCACGGCGTGCACGGAGAAGATGACGGCCGTGTCGTCCTTGGTGAATTCCGCGCCGATGCCCTTGGCAGCCTTCTGGGAGTGGTCGGCCCAGGCTTCAATCAAACCGGGCTTGTCGAAGAACGGATCGACCACGGCTTTGAATTGCGGCTTCTCTCCCGGCAGCGCCTCGAGACCTTCCTGGATGCGCCTCAGATATCCGTCCCATGAAATGGCGCTCTGCTGCGGCGCCATGACCAGCGCCATGAACTCCTTGCTGCCGGCCTTTGCCATGGCCGCGACCTGGTCGAGAATGTACGGGTTCCAATAGAAGTAGCCGCACACGAGCTTGAGGTTATGGCCGCGCTTTTTGAGTTCGGCGATGACGGCCTGGCCCTGGGCCTCGGTGATTTCGTTGAACCTGGAGAAGCCGCCCAGCTCCTTGTAATGGGCGGCGACTTCATCGATGCGTGCCTTGCGCGCGGGGTTGTGGCCATAGATGCCGGAGACAAAGCAGTAAGCCTCGCCGGGGCAGGGGTCGAACCTCTTGCAGCAACCCTTGGTGGGACCGCCAAAGCCTGCGATGAAGAGCGTGTCGATCATGGAGTCAATCCCGAATTGCGAATGTCGAATTGCGAATGGATTTCCTAACTACTTGTTATTGCGCGCGCTGGCGACAATTGAGCCGAGGATTTTTACCAGTTCAGCCGCCTCTTGTTTGAGTTCCGCTAGTTTGGGTGTGGCCTTTAGGACGCCCTTTGGAGCGCTCGCGGGCGGCTCTCGCAGCAGGCCTGAATCTCCGATCAGGCGCAACCAAAACCGTGTTTCGCGCGCATCCTTGTGGGTGATGCCCGCTTTGCTGATGAAGTCTGCCTTTGCCTGCGCACAGGGTAACGGCCTGACCAAAACGGCAGGTCCGCTCGACCATGTGCGGATCTCGCTCCCAGCGCTCGCTCAAACCCGGCCTGCCCTGTGCCGTGAACTCGAGATTCGCAATTATGCCTCACGCAGCTCGGCGACGACCTTCCATCTCGCGCGAAGCTCGCGCAGTGTCGGCTGCGAAGCCTCGCTGCCGGCGGTGCTGGGCTGAACAAAGGGCAGGGCCGCCCGTGTTTTCTCCGTGGCGATTTTGTCCAGCACGCCCCACCAGAAGCGCTCGCGCGCGTTGAGGCTCAAAAACGCGCCCTTGCGGATCTGTTCGCGGGCTTCGTCGCTGTTGCACAGTTTGGCCAATGCTTCCTCCAGCCAGGCGCCGTGGTCCTGGTCCTGTTCCTGGTGGCAGGTCCAATAAAGGATTTCTTCTTCCTTGAAGCCGGCCTTGCGCAGGCCCGCCACGGCGTGCGTGAACATGGTGGGAATGGCCCATTCGTGGCCCGGGCCCAGCGCACCCAGGCCCACGAGGAAGGGCTCCTGCGTGCAGATTCTGAAATGCTCGCGGATAAAGTGCACGACTTCAGGATGCAGCGGGTGGTCGTACTCGGTGCCGGGCGCAATGCCCGCCGCGTGCATGAAGTGCATGTAAAGCTGGGCGTGGTCTTCGCCCTCGCTGCGCTCGCCGTATTCGTCCACGAGCACTTTGGCGAGCCAGCACTTGGCCTCGCTATCCGGCGCGTTGAGCAGCAGCAGTTCCATGTAGCGGGTGAAGTTGCCCACGAGCGCGAAGTGCTGCGAGGCAAGAATCTTGAAGTCAAAGCGCGAGCGGGGGTCGGTGTTCATGCGACCCAGCAGCGAATGGCCTACGCCGGGGTGCCGCAGGATTTCTTCTCTCAGTGCGGCGAGAAAGGCGCGCGCCCGGACTTCTTCGGCGCCGCCGCTTGCGGGCTTCATGGGTCTCTCCGGGCGGCCTCGCCCCCGCAGGGCCGCCGTTTGAACGCGTGGTCAAATTATCCTTTCCCCCGCTCGATGCAAGGCCGCAGGGCCGCTTGATTGTCGCGTGCGCATTTTCACAATCCGCCCATGGCTCAGAGCATCCAGGGCGCCTTGCCGCCTCCGCGCACCTTCATGAGGGCGCTGGGGCCGGGACTCCTGTTTGCCGGCGCGGCCGTTGGCGTGTCGCACTTCGTGCAGAGCACGCGGGCCGGCGCCGACTTCGGCTTTGGCCTGCTGGCGGTGATCGTGCTCGCCAACCTGCTCAAGTATCCGGCGTTTGCCTTTGGTCCCCATTACGCGGCGGCCACGGGCACCAGCCTGCTGGAGGGTTACCGGCGGCAGGGTCGCTGGGCGCTGTGGGTCTACCTGGCCCTGACGCTTTGCACCTGCTTCACGGTGCAGGC
>JAANMT010001178.1_pt1 | contig 26348 bp, 28 predicted proteins | sample 7279711 | NCBI WGS metagenome assembly JAANMT01 (sample SAMN14094538, study PRJNA606508) | bioreactor metagenome | isolation source: A lab-scale SPAN reactor treating ammonium-rich wastewater day 1 | place: Ireland: Galway | collected 2017-01-16 | reverse complement strand
CTTTTTGTGATAGTTGTCATAAAAAGATTGAAAGGTCATATATGAGGTTTAAATTTCTAATGATAATCTCTGTGCTTATATTATCAGGATTATTCTTATTTTCATTAAGCAATGCAACAGCAGTCTTCGCAGAAAACTTAATATTTTCAGACTCATTTGATGATAATGACTTCTCTGACTGGACAGTGGTGAGAAATGCTCAGTGGGACGATACATCAAAGCCGTGTATGTTCAGTTCTTTGCCGGCAAGCTGGAAAATACTAGATGGAAGACTCGGGATCGCAATTTCAGGACCACCTTGTGTTACTGAGATAGTACCTAATGGAATTAACTTCCATTCGTCGAGTAATTATCGTTACGATTTTGATTGGTATTTTAAAAACTCAACTAATGCAGACAGAAATGTGATTTTTATTTGGAAAGATATCAACAACTGGTACGACGTTAAAATTACTAGCAACAATGTGATGATTCAAAAAATCGTAAATGGGAATGCATATTTTTTACCAAACAACTCTACTTATTATCCTTTCTCAACTAATCAGGAATACATGTTTTCCATTGAAAAAATCAACAATGCGGTTAGAGTGTATGTTAATGGGACAAAAATAATTGATATGGCTGATTCAGCACCGTACATTAACGATGCTGTTACACTTGGTTTACAGGCAAGCGTAGGCGCGCTATCTCAATCACACTCTTACTTCGACAACGTCCGGGTCTACATGCTGGATGAGGTGACACCTACGCCGACTGGTAGTCCTAATCCTACACCAACCAATAATCCCACCCCCACACAAACGATAACACCAACCGCTACTCCTAAACCGACCGCTATCCCAACTCCGACCCCCACCAAAACCCCCACTCCCACGCCCACTAAAACACCCACACCGACTCCAACTCCAACCGTCATGCCCAGTACATTCCCTCATTTTAAACAAACAGATCCTAAATGGGGTAATCAGGAGTATGACTCTGCGATTGAATGGTCACCGGGAAGTAGCACTATCTCAGACTGGGGATGTGCTCTGACTAGCCTAGCCATGATTATGAGACATCACCAGATAAATCTCATGCCTAACGGTGCCAGCGTTACTCCAGAAACGCTCAACACTTGGCTTAAATCTCAGTCAGACGGTTATCTTGGTCAGGGATTACTCAACTGGTCAGCCGCCATGCGCTTGGTAAGACAAATTCACGACGCGCATAATTCAACTAAACTTGAGTATGCCAGAGTCAATAATGGGCAAATTTCCTCAGTAGCCAGCCGTATTCATAACAGCAAGCCCGTCATTGCCAACATACCAGGCCACTTTTTAGTAGCTGACCAAGTTATTGGCAATAATCAAGATTTGGGTATCAAGGATCCACTTTATAACTACACACGCCTCAGTCAACATGAGGTGGATCCTACTAGTTATCGTGCCTTTACCCCGTCGAACACCGACTTGAGTTATCTCATCATCTCGGTTGATCCTCATGTCAATGTCAGGGTCTTGGATCCACAAAAAATCGATATCACAGATCAGGTTTTAGCTTTGGAGTACATTGATCACCCAGTCCATAGTCTATCCACACTACCGCAAAACCTAATTGAAATCCCCAAACCCACCCCGGGCAATTATCAAGTTATTTTAACTACTGCTAATTATCAACCCTTTTTTGCCCAAGTCTATGGCTATGATCGGGATGCCAATGTCTTTACAACTGAACTAGAGGGCTTGGTCACTCCCCAATCCACAGTCTTAAACGTTAATTACGATTCAAGTGGACAAGTTCAAGTTCAAACCGGTAACACTTGGCTCAGTTTCCGAACTCTTCTCTGGCAACTCTATGAAAATAAGCAAATTAAACCACTAGCTCTGGTTAAAGTTATCGACCGATTGGCCGCTCAAACTAGCCTGTTACCAGCCAGAAAACAGGTGGCAGGCAAACACATCATTTCGCTGTTGATCAACAACACACCTGCTCACTTCCTCACCAAGTCGGCACGGACGAGTCTAGTTACCCACTTATCCCTTGTGAATGTAGACTAGATCGAAAAGTGCCTTCACCGGAAGACCGCACTCCGCCATCGGCGGGGTGCGGTGATTTGGTATACTGCCCCTTATGCAGTTAACCCAATTTAATTGGTCAAAATTACCAAAAGGCTTTTTGGGGTTGTCACCAATGGACGGAGTGACAGATGCCGCCTTTCGTCATATTCAAAAAAAATACGGCCAGCCAGATCTAGTTTACACTGAATTTACCTCAGTTGAGGGCTTGTGTCACAAAGCCGAACGATTATTAAAAGAATTAATTTTTACCAACCAGCAACGACCTGTCATTGCTCAATTTTATGGCACCACCCCAGAATTTTTTAGACAAGCGGCCATTGTGGCAGCAAACTTGGGTTTTGACGGCATCGATATTAACATGGGTTGTCCGGCTAAAAATGTGGAAACATCAGGGGCTGGCGCAGCTTTAATCAAAACTCCAAAACTGGCAATCGAAATTGTGAAGGCGACCAAACAGGGTGTAGAAGAGTGGCAAAATGGGGCTGAGTTGAGTAATTGCCCTGATCTATCGGGTAATATCAAACAAATTGTCAACCAGCGTCATGTACAATTGCCCACCGAATATCAAGATCGCTCTCGGCAAATTCCGGTCAGTATCAAAACTCGGTTGGGATATGATTCAATCATAATTGAAGATTGGATCAAGACTTTGCTAGCGACCGAACCCGCCGCCATTGCCATACATGGTCGAACATTAAAACAAGGACATTCTGGAGAGGCTGACTGGGAGGCAATTGGCCAAGCTACTCGAATTATTAAACAAACCGCTACCCGAGCAATAGGTAATGGTGATGTCACGTCATTTGAAGATGGGCAGGCGAAAATCAAACAGTTTGGAGTTGATGGCGTCCTAATCGGTCGAGCCAGTTTTGGCAATCCTTATGTTTTCCTACCTAGCAACAGAACCAATCCAATGTCCCTGCCTCAAATCGCCCTGGAACATGCCCAGATCTACGAGCAGATTTTTACCAATCAACCTCACTACCACTTTCTCCCCATGCGCAAACATTTGGCTTGGTACATTTCTGGTCAACCTAACGCCAAAGAAATTCGTATGCAATTGGTTCTGGCTCACAACAGTCGGGATGTAGAGGAAGTCCTGACCAAATTCTCACTACTTTAACCATTACTTCGAGCAATAGATCAGCCCTCCCTAACTTGCCTCTTTATCCGTCATCCTGTCCCGATAAAATCGGGATCAGCATCTTCCAACTGAGAAAAAAATCCAACCTTAATCTCCACCGAGCTTTTCCCCTCACGTAAACATTATTCAAGCCTAAAGCCGGAAGTTGGCTGTGGTCGCACAAGGACTCGGACCTTGGACCTCCGCAATGTGAATGCGGCGCTCTAACCAACTGAGCTATGCGACCTTGATTATTTTTTTACCAAAACCGATTATATCAAAAACCCTTCAGATTATCCTACCCATCATATTCTAAAACTCTCAACAACCAATTGTTAATTTTACCCCCTAAATGTACGGCTAAATGTCTGAATTGCCTCGTAGAATCAAAGTATCACTCCATACCTCCGTCACCTCCATCATGCCTTCAATCTCATTGGCGAATTACTATATCCCTCCTGTTGTTGTCACTGTGGTAAAACTGGCGCACCAGTTTGCTCTAATTGTTATGAACAAATCGAGTTTCTATTTTTGCCAATCAAACCAGATGTCCAGCCTTGCTACCTAGACTCGCTGATTGCTGCTTGCCGTTATGCCGGAGTCATCAAATCAGTTATCAAACAAATGAAGTTTCACTCAGTTAAGGTCGCCGGCACTTGGTGTGGTCAAATGCTTTACTACACCACAAATCAACTCAGCTACCTCCATCCTACTCCGCAATCATCCTCATTCATTGTAACTTCAATCCCCCTCCATTCCAAACGCCAACGCGTCCGTGGTTTTAACCAGGCTGAAAAAATCGCCAAAGCCTACGCCACCCTGTCTAACTTTTCTTATCAACCTCTACTCAATCGCACCATTAACTCAGCCCCTCAAGCTCAACTACGTGCTAAATCAGATCGTGAACACCACTTAACCGATCATTTTGTCATCAATCCCTCTCATCAACCAAAAAATGCAACAAGTTCCTCAATCATCCTCATCGACGACGTCGTCACCACCGGCTCGACCCTAAACGAATGCGCCCGTGTTCTCAAATCAGCTGGCTATACCCACGTTCATGGTCTAACCGTAGCACATGGGTTGTAGTTAATTGATCAAAGAAAGGCAAATATGATTGAGTCTTTACATGTATTACAAATGTTATACAATCCTTTTCGTAACATAATCATGAAAAACCTTGTTTTTGCCGACTGGAATCTTGATCACATGTTGGAAAAACATGGTGTGACACAAAACTAAGTTGAACTGGCACTAGCGGATCAAAAAGCCATCACAATTACAGCAAAGCATAATCGCCTGATGGTGCTAGGAAGAAGCTCTAGTCGCCTACTAGCAGTAATACTAAACAAGCAATCTAGACATACATACTTCGTAGCAACTGCTAGAGACATGTCAAAAAAAGAAAGACAACTATATCGTATACAGAAAGATCAATATGACCAAAACAAACAAACCCTTACCAGATTTTTCCTCAATGACAATGGTGGAAGAGGTTGATTTTTGGGACTCTGCCGATTTGACAGACTACATAGATCCTAAGCAAATTGGTAAAAAAAGATTGAAGTTACAACTTAAACCCGTTCAACCAAAAGATGAGTTAATTGCTTTTCGCCTAGAAAAACAAGACTCAGCACTTCTCAAATCCGCCGCTCAGGATCTTGGTATTGGTTATTCGACATTACTAAGAATGTTAGTGAAGAAGTATTTGAAAAAAGTGGAGATGACGGGGAATGACCCCGTGTCCGTGGCCGGCTAGCTAAAATCTTCTACAGGCGTAGTCACGTTTTTAAGTGAGAATCAAGCACGATAAGCGGACAAACGTGATTAATTCCTCTACACGATGTGGCTGTGGCTTGGGAGCGTGTAGGACTCTCAAGTGAAACATCGGCTGGGTTGCCACCCATTCGCCAGCACCGATGAAACTGAAGCGAATGAATGCCGACTTAGGCTACCAAGGTAGCGTAAGAAGGAGTCCCAAAGAGACCGGCAACAGCGCTTTTGGCACTGTCGACCATGTCGTCTAAGATTGGACTGTAAGCGCGTTGTTTAGCACTTGTGTTTTGACCCTTGTTAACGTCTTTTGGTCAAAGACGGCCTGCAGATGGTAACGAGCGCGTCACGTCAAATCAATACATCCCCGTGACTAACAGCAATAGTATAGCACTCGAGAAGGATTTTGTCAGAAGCAAATTATTTCAACCTATCAACTAATTGCACACTTCGACGACGGCAACCAACCAAAATCGCCTCAGTAATTTGCTATCCATGCCCACTCTAAAACCAATCAGTATTAATTGACGATCGCAAAGGCTTCTCAGTTACGAAATTTGTATGAACTATTTACTCTTCCCCCGTCCCCACCACCGACCGGACCACTTCCATCAACCGGGCATTGTTAACTGTTCGCGATTTGCTCCCATCTGGTGCACCGACTAAACCTTCGGAGTACATTTGATCAATAATATTGGCGGCCCGGTTGTAGCCAAGCCTAAAGCGACGTTGAACCATTGATGTCGACGCCCGATCCTGAGTGGCCAAAAACTTAGCAACCTCATAGTACATGTCATCTTTTTCTTCATTGCCATTTTCATCCACCCCCCCACCAGCCGATCGACCACCACCACTCAATTTATATTTACTGGTAATTTCATCCACGTAACTGGGTTCTAATCCCTGGTTGCGAATGTAATTAACAATCCGTTTAGCCTCATCTTCCGTTACAAAACTACCTTGAATCCGCAAAGGTTTGGCGCGGTCCGGAGGGATAAATAACATGTCACCTTTGCCTAGTAGCTTCTCTGCCCCTGGTGTATCTAAAATGACTCGTGAGTCCATCATAGACGAGACATTAAAAGCAATCCGTGCCGGAACATTAGCTTTAATCAAACCAGTCAAAACATCCACCGATGGTCGTTGGGTGGCTAACACCAAGTGAATCCCCACTGCTCGAGCCTTCTGGGCAATCCGAGTAATACTTTCCTCAACTTCAGCCGGCGCATCCAACATCACATCTGCTAACTCATCTACCACAATCACAATGCTATACATCGAGGAAAAACCAGCCAACTCATTGTAGCTTTGGATTTGTTTGACCTTTGCCTGTTCCAACTGGCGATAACGCTGTTCCATCTCGTGCACCGCCCACTTGAGTGCTGAGCCGGCCTTCCGTGACTCAAAAATCACCGGTGTCAGTAGATGGGGTAGATCATTGTAATTAGTTAACTCAACTCGTTTGGGATCGACTAAGATAAACTTGACCTCCTGAGGGCTGGCCCTGAGTAAAATTGAGCACATAAATGAATTAATCGCCACCGACTTACCTGATCCTGTAGCACCAGCAATTAGCACATGAGGCATTTTGGCAATATCCATCACCACTGGCTTACCACTCACATCTAGACCTAAAGCGACTGCCAGCTTGGAAGGATTATCAACCATTTCTGACGACTGCATCATGGTTTTTAAAGTCACATACTGAGCTGAGCGATTAGGCAGTTCAATACCCACCAGCGACTGACCAGGAATCGGGGCTTCGATGCGAATTTGACCGGTGGGAGCGGCTAAGGCTAAAGCTAAATCATTAGATAAATTAACAATTTTTGATAACTTGGTGCCTCGAGCTGGCTCTAAGGCAAACTGAGTCACAGAAGGACCATAATTGACCTGCTTGACTACTGACCGGATGCCGAAAGACTCCAGAGTGGACTCAATCATATCAGCGTTAGCATTGACGTCGCCTCGGTCAGCCTCACCACCACCATTTTTTTCGAGTAGTTCTAGAGGCGGAGGCGTCCACACTTGAGGCACCGCCCCAACAATCTCGCTCGAGGCTGGTTTGCCCTTTAGCTTCTGCTCCAGAGACAAGTGTGGCATAAGTGGCGGAGGGGGACTTGGTTTGGCGTTAGAGTTGGCTAGGGCTGTGGGGCTAGTTGGGGTTGTTGAGTTTTCTGTACCTATCCCACCCACAGTAAAGCCTGGTGATTCTGGTTCTGAGGCTTCTTTATGGGTCAAACCTAATCGCGGTAACCTCCAACTACTCTGGGATTTAGCTGGCAATTGATCCTGTGGCAGTTGGTCTTGATCACCTGTGCTGGACTTTGACTTGGGTTTAAGTTTAGTCAAAGGTTTAAATACCGCCTGCATCCAACTAAAAACTTGAGGTACATTAGCTTGAAGACTAATCAAAGTCCCAGTCAATAATAAAGCAATCGAGATAACCACCACCCCGGCTCGCGACAACAGTTGAGCTAAATTACTGGACAAAGCATCACCAACTGTGCCCGTTCTTAACAACCCCAACGTGCCAATCATCATCAAGAAAGCCCCTAATAGCACATGGGGCTTCGTCCATTCTTGTTTAACTCGGAAAAATAATAATCCAGACGAGATTGCTATAAAAGGAATAAAGAAAATAGCTAGACCAAATGTTCTGGTTAAGGTTGAGTTAAGCTCTGCCAAAACACTACCTTTACCAGCAAAGGAAATCAATAAGAGTACCCCAAAAGTAATCAAAACCACCCCCGCAATCGAGTGTACCGTAGCCGGTTTTAATTTCATTTTAAATAGTGATTTCCGCCGTCTTCCCATACACTATAGGATATATCATATTCTGGAAGGGATTGCAATAACTGGTTCAAAATACCAGATTAAAACAAGTAGAGACCGTGATCATTTTTCGACAAGCGACCAATCCCACTTTTGCATCAAATAAGCAAGTTTGTCTGTTTGCAAAGCATTTGTGAGCGTCAACGACGTTTATTTAATCGAGATAAAAAGTTGGATAGCGAACAAGCTAAGGCGACATTATTCGGTCGCCGTCTTTGCAGGCAGACAAACTTGCGATAGTAATCTTACACCTGCATCATCACCACCATAATCAACGGCTCGCGGCGAATGATTTTATATAACTTACGTGCCAACTTTTTCTCAATCGTTCGTCGTAATTCATCGTGCTTAACACCCTGATTGTCACTTACCGTTTCAGCGACCGTTTTTTTGATAAAACCAATCACCTCCCCCGCATCTTTCATGAATACAAACCCTCGTGACACCACTTGAATGTTTTTTAAATCTAACTGACCACTGGCGCTCGGTACCACCACTACAATCATACCAGCTTGCCCCATACTGCGTCGGTCGGATAACACCATGGGTCCCACGTCACCAATCCCTAAACCATCCACCACCGTTGGTTTCAGCACTACTTCTTCCACCACTCTAATACCACCCTGATCAATCCCTAACACCTGTCCCGTACTTGGCAATAAAATATGATCACGGCCGTACCCAGCTGGTTGTGCTACCAACTCCCTAAACTTAAATCTATGACGATCTGACCCGCCAATCGGCATAATGAACTCAGGCTTGACCAGATTTAACATTTCAGACTGCTCTTGCCGACTGGCATGACCTGATTCATGTAGACCAGCTTCAATACTCGGGTACAAAACATGGACGCCATTGCGACACATTTCATCTATCGCTCCATAGTAGTTTAGCTCATTACCTGGGATCGCATCTGCCGAGAAAATAACCGTATCAGTTGGTTTAATTTGCAAAACTGGATGTTCACCAAAGGCTGCCCTGACTAAACTTGATCCCTCTTGACCCTGGCTTCCAGCCACAATCAGACATAATTGAGAATCTGGGTAGTCCTCAGTTTTTCGTTTATCAATCAACATCTTAGGATCAATTTGCAAAATCCCCAAATCCTGCGCTACTTGCACATTTTGCTCGACTGACCGACCAATAAACGCCACCTGTCGCTGATGTTTTTTAGCTGCATTGACCACTTGTTGAATACGGTGAATGTGAGAACTCATCAAAGTCACAATACATTTGCCCCGAGTCAACTCCATTAACCGATCAAAGTGTGCTTCGACACTTGATTCTGAGGGTACTGGCTGTGCTGTTTCTACCCGCAAACAGTCCATCATCATTAATTTGATTTGACCACGCAAAGCTCCAATGCCTTCCAAATCAGACGGCTTGTGGTCAACTGGTGTCGGATCCAATTTAAAATCAGAGCCATGGTAAATTAAACCAACTGGGGTTTGAATGACATAATGCATGGTATCTGGAACAGAGTGTGTCACGCGGTAAGCAGTGGCATGAAAATGCCTGCTAATGCTAAACTGCGTCCGTTCTCGAACGACGCGTAATTCTGGAGCCACAGCTGCTTCAGATAGGCGATCCTTAGTAAAACCCATCGTCAACGGCGAGCCGAAAACTGGAAAAGCTGGCAGGTGGGGGAGCAAGTAGGGCGTAGCGCCAATATGATCATCGTGACCATGGGTCAGAATCATCCCCACAATGGTTTTACCAGCCTGAACTTGTTTTTGAACATAAGCTATATCAGGAATAATGATGTCGACACCAGGCATGTACTGATCAGGAAAACCGATCCCACAGTCCACCAATAGCATTTCATTTTCGTATTCATAAACAAACATATTTTGGGTAACACTACCCATGCCACCGAGGGCGAGTAATTTTAATTGTGCCATATTAACCTTTCTGGTTTTTTGACTGATGTTTGACTAAATCTATATTTATACCCCATTTAAAGTGTTTAAAGTAGTTGAGCATGGAGTCAAGCATATTTTGAATCGAACTAGATTTGTATGACAAGAATCCGAGCAAAGTCGCCACGGCGAACACCAAAAAGTTCCACCAAAATAAACCATAGTTTATGCCAAAGCTAGGAGAAAAAATTAGGTAAAGTGATAAATTGATCGAGAAGAATCCGCCAAAAGCTAGCTTCATGAGTCGCATGTAGCCGGCTCGACGCTGTTGTTTAGGATCAGCCAGGAGAACACTCATGTAGGCCAAAAAGCCACTTACACCACCAATAATGAGTAGCAATAACCATCCAGTGCCAGATGTGTACATTTGAAGGGGAATTAATAGGTTTACGACTCCCAACAGAAAAATTACTGCCATGCCACCCACTGACATAATAATATGAGTAACCCACAAGTGGTAATACTCTGAGTGCCAAAAGATGTCATAAAGGGGGTCTTTGTCGTTTTGTAAACGAAAAGTTTTAGTCAAAGAGTGCATGACCACAAATCCATACAGGTAGAGAAAGATGACACTCATAATGGTGTCAAGAGTAAAAACTTCGCCTGGAGAAAGGGTAAAACCGATCTGGTTCTGAATGATAATATATAAAAAGGTTTTTGTCCAAATGAATAACAGCGGGGCAAAAACGAAGGCATATAAAAACTGGACAATATCAAACTTGAGAATTTGGCGCCGACCTTGAAATCGATACACCAAAAACCCCAAACCCGCCAACATAATAAATAAGGTAAAAAATAGCAGTAATGAGTTCACCTGTGCAGTATATCACCTCTAGACTAAGGCTTGGAGGATACTTTGTGGGTGATGCTGAGTTGTTGTTTGATTCTCAATCCAGGTCAAGACCTGGGGAATTTTTTTTAAATCAGAAACGAACGACTCCTTGAGTTTAGTCGATCGAAGGGCGGCGGCGGGGTGGTAGAGTGGCAAAACGTACCGCAATCGTTCCTGCCAGATGACTCGGTGCAAGCGACCATGAACATGAGAGATGAAGACGTCAGGTAAAAACTTAGCCATGCTAAAGCGACCCAGTGTACAGATTAACTTGGGGGAAATGGTCAAAATTTCTTGATCTAGAAATGGTTTAAAGGCGAAAATTTCCTCTGGTGTTGGGTCGCGATTCTCGGGCGGTCGGGCCTTGACAATGTTAGTAATGTAAACTTTTTCAGGTGAGAGGCCAATTTCAACCAGTGTAGATCGCAATAACTGGCCCGACCGCCCCACAAACGGTCTCTTCTCTACCCACTCATAATATCCTGGCGCTTCTCCAATAAAAACTACCTCCGCCACGGCTGACCCCTCCCCCATCACAATATCAGTGACCGATTCTACCAACGGCAACTTTCCGACCAAGCTCTCTAGATCAAGCTCGATTCGTTGCAGTTCATCACCCTTTGACATTTCCCTATCCTACCCCACTTGACAAAGAAGAAGAAGAAGAAGAAGAAGAAGAAAATGTAATCAATATTAAGTGAAAGAATCAAAACTATGATCGAAGGCAACTCCAGTCAAGTTATCAATCAACACCCACTTGTTAATTATGAACAGAGATTAAAGCTGGAACACACCCAAAAATTAGAATCTACTCAAATAGAATTTGCGACCAATAGCACGCGATATGCCGAGTTACATGATCGAGTTTTTCCTCATTTATCATTTAATCCTGATTACTCAAGAATGGATCATTCTTCACCCGCTGCCAATACTGAGTTTGCAGAAGAGAATGACCCAGAAGCATCTCGTTTAAAATCAGCTCTTACAGAACTTATCGAAGCCAAACTTAAGTTAGAAAAATCAAAATTCCGATTAATGCAAGCAGAGCGTAAGTACGCAGAGTCATTAGTCCCAACTGTTCAACTGCAAATTGCCACTTTAGAACGAGCGCTGGCGGAAATTAAAGGAGAACGACATAAAAATATAAAATCTCCTGACGAATTATCCAATTTACAGGTCGTTTTTAATTGGCTAACTCAAGGTGAACAGGATCAAATCCATCGAGATCACAACTTTTTTCGCGATGCTCATAAGCTAGGAATGATAGAGAGAGTTAAAGATAGTGTTGATGATCTAAGATACTCAACTGGGCTGAAACAAAAATTGACTAACTTTTTCTCAGGATTAGGAGGTCAAGGAACCCGCGGACAATCTTCAAAAAAATCTCTAGAGATGCTGAGTCAATACACTCAACGAAGAGAAGATAATTTGAGTGCTATTGTGCATCAATTTGCGTCACACAGTGAGAGTTGGTACATGCCAACGACTAAAAGTATCAGCGAAACAAACTAATCAATACTGCGGCAAGAAAATTTTTCGGTTATCCATGTTAATCACCACCTTGTCGTAACCTTTTTCCACTAAAATCCGCGCTGCTTTTCTAACTGCACCTTGGAGAGTTCTGTGCAAGGTTCTGATTCCCATATCATAACCAAGTGGCCTGGTAATAGCCGGCCAGACCGCATCTTCAATCACTAACTGTTCTGGTTTCAAACCCGCTGACTCAAGTAACCCAGGCATGACATATTGCTGAGCAATCACTATCTTTTCCTGATCGGTATAACTAGGCATAGATATTTTCTCCAACCTATCCATGACTGCCGTCGCAATTTGGGTCGTATTATTGGCAGTCGCTAGGAAAATAGCGTGAGATAAGTTAACTGGGTAGTCAACGTACGTATCTCGAAAGCTATGATTCTGAGCCGGGTCTAGTAACTCCACTAAAACACCCATAATATCCCTATTGGCGTCCTCCGCCGCTCGATCAATTTCATCCAATAAAATTACCGGATTTCTCACCCCTGCTTCACAAATACCTTTAATGATTCGCCCCGGTTCTGCTCCTAGAATCAACCGCGACTCACCACGCAATTCCTTAGCCGAACCCATACCCCCAAAGGGAATTCGGACTAGTTTACGATCTAGTGCCTCCGCCAATGAATAGGCAAAGGTCGTTTTACCCGTCCCCACTAACCCAACTAAAAGCAAGACTGGAGCTCTAAATTCACTCTCCGCAAACTGTTGTTGTCTTAATTTCAAAACTGCCACATACTCCAGAAATCGATCCTTGACCTCCATCATGCCATAGTGATGTTTTTCAAAGACCGCTTTGGTCCGCTCCACGTCCAATTGGTCGCTCGTTTCTGCTTCCCAGGGAATTTTCAGCACCCAGTCAATGTATTTACTCACCTTTTCATACTTTTCATCGTAACTACCCAGCTCCACCGATCGTTCCAAAGCCACAATATCCTTGGCGACTTTTTGCCGCATTTCATCAGGCAGCTTGGCCACTTCAACCTTTTGCTTAAGATCAGCAATTTCTTTCTGGAGAATAGCTTGATAATCAGACATAAAGGGCAGGTCAATTAATATAATCAACAAAAACACACTATCGACGATCTATCGACTACTTAAGTATAACCAATCTAAAACTTCAATGGAAGTTGGAGAATCGAACCGAACCATCAACTCAATAAATTTTCTAAATCAACGATTTACTCACCACCAAACTCATCATTCTTCCCCATGTCATCTTCAATCAATCTCCTCAAGTAGACGGATCGGGGTAGTTTCTTCTCCTTGGCCACCCAATCTAAGTAGGAGCTAATCGCAGGCGTCACAAAAAAGTTGAAACGGATATCAGAGGTTTCTTGGGCATATTCGAGTGAAATCTCTAATACTGAGACTAGATTGTCCATTGAATACTCAATCACTTGAAGTTTTTCATTCTCGATCCCTATAGCAAAAGCAGGATAACAACCTTTGACGTAAAGTGCTATGACTGGCTTTCCCATGCTCAACGCAGCCTGCATAAAGTATCCCATGGAAAGACTATGCATTGACACTTCTAATACCACCACATCACATTCTCTAATAAATTTCATTGCTCTCTTATACATCGCTACTAAATCTTGATGGGATGATTTATAATATTTCTCTGAGTTATTATCATGGTCAACTAGCAAAGCGTGTCCATGATTCTCAATAATTTGATTAATCTTGGAGTAGTTTGATCCATACTCATCTTGACCTCTTGCAGAATAAGAAAAATATACTTTCATAAAATTATCCTTATTAATTGGTTGCTTGTAGGGTATTTTATCACGTTTTGAATTTAGATCTTTGATGAAGCGTGGCTGTTTTTTCTAGATTCATTATGCACTCTGATTTTTCTGTATAAAAATAATTCTTTAATCTTGATTGCAACCATGGAAAAGCAGTAAAGTTCATAAATGTTTGAGGAATACTTGATCCTAAATGATACTTGACAGAAGCTATACAAAACAAAACAAAAGTAAATTGTAGCCCTACATCTACCCAAATTGTCTTATTGTCAATTTCGAACCCCCTCCAACTGTCAGCCACCTGTTCAGAAAGTTGCAAAAAGTGTTGCTCTTTTTTGACAATTTCTTGAAACAAGCGGAAGTACTCTAGTAAAAAATTTTCTAATGTTGAGGAAAGATATAATGAATCATATACCAATTTTACTAGCTTAAAATAATCGTTCTCGTTGCCTTGATGACAAACCAATTCTCGATTAAAGAGAAATCCAAAAGCGTCTGGTCTCTCCTTTAAGTAAGCCTGGTAGATGTCCCATGTATCATTTAGTAAAAAGATACAACTACCATTTTCTTTAGATAAAAATGACACGAAACCTTTAACTAACTCTTGGGTTGGGGTTGTTCTTTTCGGCTGATACTTAATTGGTATTCCAGTTTTATTGAGAAATTGATCTCTAAACTGAGTTGAGTTATTAAGACAAAAGTCATAAACACCAGTCACGGTTCTATTTTTAATATTTATTTTGTTACAATCCTTAGTATAAAAATCACTTATCCATCTTGTCATAGAATCTAAAGTCAAAGGATAAGGAATGATCGAACGATTGCTTTTTGACATTATTTTCTAACTAATGCTATGAATTTTTAATCGGTTGATTGTAACATCAAGAAAGGAATACAATTTAGCAAATAATAATTGTTGTGAATTGAGACAGATCAAATCTATAGTGAACATGCGATATGTTGTGAAATCGTCTCAAGAAAATTGACAAATAATATATATTTCTGAGATTTGATACTAAAATTTGCTTTAAATTCACTGCAATAAATGCGATCGATCCAGTAACCCGGATTGAGCTCCCATTTTTTGAATGACTGAAGCAGAGTTGCTTTTGGCAGATTCCAAGGCTTTGTCGACATCAAATCCCCAAATGATACCGCTCACGAAGCCAACGCAAAAAGCATCACCAGCACCAGTTTCGTCGACAACTTTGTTCACCGGCAAGGGTTGAAAGTCGATAGCTGATTGATTAGGTTGGTAAATAGTGCCACCCTGCTTACCCTTGGTTGTGACAACAATTGGTACGTGAGCTAGGACCTCCTCGTGGATATCCGTCAACATCATCCATTCTTCTTGATTGCAAAAAAAAGCTTTAAGCGGGAAACTGGTGATGCGGATTTGCCGAGTAGCGAGGAGTTGGAGCTCAGCTTTACCAGGATTCCAGGACATGGATTGGGGAGAAGTCCTAAGTTGAGCAATTCTAAGCAGTGTATCGGCTCGACCAGCAATACTGCTCAAATGAATCCAGCCAGCTTGATTAAAAGTTTCTGAATTTAAGTCTCTGGGATCAAGTTGGGCAGCAGCACCACGATGGACGAGTACAGTGCGACCTCCATCCTCTCCGACCAAAATAACTGAGCCACCAGTTTGTTCTCGTCTTTCACGAATCAAAAGCTGAGTATCAACTTTATTCTCTTTTAATTGATCAATAACGAAGTTGGTGAAAGCATCTTGACCGGTTTCAGCTAAAGTGGCCACATAAAACCCAGCACGGGCAAAACCAACACCAGTATTTGCACCTCCACCGCCCAGAAATAATTCCAAGCTATCGACATCAATTTTATCCCCATATCTTTGACACAACATGACGCCTTGGTCGACGGACTGCAAGGAAAAGTCTCGGGATTTGATAAAGATATCTACTAGCGCTGCGCCAATTGTGACAATGTCAAACATTTTTTTACTTTCTAATATTTTGTCTCTGTGTCGTCATTCCGAAACATACCCCCTCGCACGTCACCCTGAACTTGTTTCAGGATCTTCCAACTCTTTTTCTGTCATGCCGAACTTGTTTCAGCATCCCATTGGTATAATCGGTATATCAATATATTCGTCTTCCTGAACAATTTGTGTCGTCATTCCGGATTCAATCCGGAATCTCAAAACCTTTTTGAGATGTTGGATCGGGGTCCAGCATGACGAATTATTTCGTCGATGGTAGCCCACACCGGCTTGCTAACTCCTGCTCCAGGGTTTTTAAAGCAGCAAATAACTGATCGGGGGTTTCAACTATCCTGTAAACTTGATGCTCCTTTTCCCCAATAAAAAAGTGCTCATCAACTACGCTCATCAAATCTCGCCAAAATGCCCCATACAAAATCAGAGGTTTGTGATTACCGTAGTAAAGATGAGCCAACAACCATGCTGTAGACCATTCAGACAATGTACCCGTACCACCCTGAAAGCAAATAAAGGCATCTGACTGATCAAATAAACCAAACATGCGTTCAATATAGTTCGCAGTCTTGATCTCTAAATCAGCTACATTGCTGTGAGCTCGACCCTCAAACTCTGGCATACCTATCGGATCAAAAGTCACAGTCACCACTTTACCACCACCAGCACGCGCGCCACTGGTGGCCGCTAACATCACGCCAGGACCACCTCCATCCACCACTGTCCGCCCCATATATGCCACGTGGCGCGCTATAATAAACACTTCCTGAAACAGCGGGTGTTGCTCATCCACATCTGCCGACCCAAAAAAAGCAATTCTTTCTAGATTACAGTGTAGCTTAGCTCTAGGTACCGTCACTTTTGTTTGCATACTTAAATCCTTCTATTGTTTTGTCGTCATCCTGTCCCAACAAGGTCGGTGCAGGATCTTCTAACTTAGGTAGTCACCAAAATTCTTTGAGTATCAATCAATATTTTTCCATCTCCTCCACCATCTGTCGGTAAGCCTCTAACAGATCCTCTGCCTGCCACAAAGCACTCCCTACTACTACTCTGTCAACACCAGCCTCAATAATTTTACTAATATTATTCAACTTCACCCCACCATCAACTACAACCATCGTCTCTAATTCCTGCTTTTTCAAAATCTCTTTCACATCCTTCACCGTCTCTAAAGCTTGACTAGAAAATTCTTGTCCTTGAAAACCTGCCTCTATCCCCATGACCTGAATCAGATCTAATTTTGGCAAAAGATCAGCGTCAATCGCCTCGGCTGGTGTAAATAAATCCAGTGATAAACCTACCTGCCAACCCACATTTTTAACCTGTTCCACAAAGACCAGTTGAGAAGTCATGTGTTCTATCTGAGCTGTAATACTTATGGTTGGTAATTTGTCCTTAAACTCTAACGCCTCAAATACAAAATCCATCGGTTCTTCCGTCATCAAATGCAGATCAACTTGTAACTGACCAAAGTCGAGTTCCCATAGGTCGGTTGGTGTAACCGTCACATTGTCAGCGAACCAACCGTCAATAATATCAATTTGCACCAATTGGCAATCTGGTAAACTTTTAGCCATATCAAGCAATCTTTGCACTTCAGCCACATCACCACTTAAAATAGCCGGTACAATGCTCTGATTTTCAAGCCTTTTGGTTTTCATAAGCAGCAATTTGGGCTAATCGGCGTTGGGCTTTTTCGGTGGGATGGAAGGGGGTGACCATAAAAGCTTCAATCATAGGTTGAGCGACTTCTAAGCTCAAATAGTCTGATTCCAAGGCTAAAATGTTCATGTCATCGCTTTCGCGACCGTGGATGACTTGATTTTGGTTGTAGGCTGTAGCACACCGCGCTCCTTTGACTTTATTGGCGGCAATCGTGACTCCAACTCCAGATCCACAAATAACAATTCCTAATGATCCTGGCTCTCCCACCACTTTTTCTGCTACAGCCAAGGCAAACGGCGGGTAGTCATCTCCAGGCTGCAATGTCGCATTACCACAATCAATCACCATTACCCCCTGCTCCTGCAACCAGTACTTGATTCTTTCCTTTAACTCAAATCCCCTGTGGTCGGCGCCGATATAAATATTCATAACCCTAGTTTACCCTACTTGACAAAGAAGAAGAAGCAGAAGAAAACTATCTCCCCAACTCCGCCCTGGCTTCTTCCGACATCATGTCCGGCACCCAAGGCGGGTCAAAGGTTAAATCGATCTCAATGTTATCCTCGCTGGCAACTTCTGGCAAACTGCCGACAGCCTCCCTGACCATTTGATCAATAATTGGAGCTAGCGGACAGCCTGGTGTGGTCAAGGTCATGGTGATACGGACAATTGGCTGATCAATCAATCCAAATCCTTCTTGAATATTCAATTGATCTGAAGAAACACTTTTGATATCCCCCAACAATCGATCATCGTCAGCCACAGTCGATTGATCCCTAATATTATTCATCGATCGATCAAGCACCTCCACCTCATAAATCAACCCCAAACTGACAATATCAATCCCCAGTTCTGGATCCAGAACTGTTTCTAGGGCTTGATAAACTTTTTTTTCGTTAAGCATATAGTTTTGATGCAAGTTTTTACACTGAAGAGATTTAGTGAGCGTCAAGATTAACTCATGAATCTACTAAATGCTAATTATAGCGAACTACATAGGCGACTCTGGTCGGTCGCCGTCTCTGAAGTGTAAAAACTTGCAAAGCATTAATGAAACAAAAACGCTCCTCATGGAAACCAAGAGGAGCGTTGTAATACTGCAAATCTTTTATTACCCCTTCTTCAAAACTGGCATGCTGGTTCTAGAAGTTTCCATTACTTTATAACCAGCGGGCACAGCATCGAGTGAGCCGTCTCTAACATCACGGGCAAAAAAGTAAATTCTCTGCACGCGACCGTTTTTCAGAGTCACATCCTTCATGTGCAGATAGTACTTCTGCCCCTTTTTGTTGGTATAGCTGAATGCCATACGTTCCTTTCTATGACTGACCATTGGCTTAAACCAAAGATCAGATGGTTACTACACCGTACCGCGAGTCTATCTGGTACCTCGAGTACTGATATAGTTATACCATACTCGAGGGTCTACGCAAGTGGTAATCAAGGCAGATTGACACTTTACTCAGCAGATTTGACTGACTCACTTGACTCGGTCGAGTCTGAGGTAGGTATTCGACCCTGAAGTAACAAGACCGCTCCAGTTGCTGGTGATCCAGATCCGCGCACCACCCCAACCTCTAGAGGCAGTTGATCTTCAGATAAAGACCCGCCGCACTGCAAACCGCCTTTGTCTTGGGTCAGATCACAGACTCTTTGCCAAGCAGTTTGAGCACCCTTCACCCAGACGGTCAATCGGGAACTATTTTCATCTTCTTCGTCCTCAGTTCCCAATCGGTCTTGCCCAGCTGCGACAGAAAACAAGACTTTACCTTCAGAAATGTAGTATCGCAAAGCACCAGTTAAAGACGATTGATTAGTTTCTGTCTCTTCTTTTGGTTGAGACAAGTCCACCGTTTCTACATCACTCTCTTTGACTTCAGCAAACTCCTCACTTGGCGTGACCGGCACCACTTCAATAGTACTACCTTCCTCTGACACCTCACCGTTCTTTGGTCCAAACAACTGACAGCCACTGAAAAATAAAGCCATGGTGATCACCACGCTACCATAAAGTATGCTCACTGGGAGTTTTTTCATACTTACCCTCCTTCTGGTCGCAAGGCTTCTTCAACTGCTTGCGAAAGTTGTTGGGCAGATACTTGTTTACCGTTGACAAAGAATGTGGGAGTCGAGTTCAAACCAAGCTGATTGGCTAATCTTGAATCGTTGGCGACGACTTGACTCGTTGCTTCCTCTGCTAATTTAGCTGAAAAACTGGCCTCTTCAATTCCTAGATCAGTTGCATACTTAGTTAACAACGAATCGAGTTCTTCAACTGAGCTTGCTTCTGACCAACTGGATTGCTGATTAAATAAAATCTGATTGTACTCCCAGAATTTATTCATACTGTTCATAGCCACCGCTGCCTCAGCCGCCCTTCTAGCATAAGGATGGATTGAGTCCAGAGGGAAGTTGCGAAAAACTAATCTGACTTGATCTGAATATTGGTCAAGAACGTCACTCACTAATGACTGAGCACCTCGGCAAGCTGGACATTGGAAGTCAGAGAACTCGACGATAGTCACAGGGGCTGATTCAGGACCCTTTATTAAGATTGCACCTTCTAGCAGTTCTGACTGATCGACCTGAGCAGATTTGGGAGGACGAGAAAAGAGCGTCGCCAAACCAATGATCAATAGTATCGATCCTCCCACTGTCAAGAGTAATAAAGGTAAGTTTTTCATAATTTATCGGTTACTAACAATCTTGTTATGCTAGACTTGCCTAGTTTTGTCGCCATTCTGGACTTTATCCAGAATCTTAACATGGTTACTTCGATCTATTATCCCGAACGTGTTTGAGAATCTATTCAGGATCTTATTGAACATGTCGATTCACTTGTCAATAACTCAAACTGCTGGCCAAACTTGTTTATTTGTCTCCGTATCAATTACTACAATTGCACTCGTCGGACAACTCTGAGCCGCCAATAGTTTTGTTTCATCATCCTCCCCATCCTGACTGATCACTCGAGCAATATTTTCTTCGTTCATCTCGAAAACGGCTGGGGCAATTGCTACACAACTAGCCGCGCCAATACACTTGTCATTAATGACTTGTACTTGATATTTGCCGATGGTTTTGGTCTGTACAATCATACAACTTGTCTTAGTCGATACCTATCAAAATAAATCAAAATCAATAGAATGGCTCATGATGAATATACTGGACAGGTACATGTTTGGCAAGTAACAACTCCTGAGTACTTTCAATCATACCCCTATTCCCACAAATATAAAAACCAGCTGTTGGTGAAAACTGGTGAACTTGTAGCAAATCTGTCACATGGCCAGTTGACAAGCTCCACTCGGGGGCTGGTTGAGATAAAACAGGATAAAATGTAAAGTTATCAACTGCTTCCACCAAATCCTGAATCTCGTCTAACCAAAATAAATCTTGAATATGGCGCATCCCCCAGTACAAAGTCATTTTTCTGGTTTCATTTTTTATCTGAATCAAGTCCTCAATCATGCTTTTAAACGGCGCTATACCTGAACCAGTGCCCACAAAGACCAACTCCTCTTCTGCTTGCTGACTGATCGTAAATCGTCCCAGAGGGGCTAACACCTCCATACTTTGACCGATGGGCAAGTTTTGCAAAAAACTACTCCCTGCACCAGCTGGCGAAACATCCACCAATAATCCAAACCCGTGATTAGTTGACGGTGGTGTGCAAATTGAGTAAGACCGTCTTGTACCTAGGTCATCAATTTTAATGGACACGTATTGACCGGCTAAAAATTCTAAATTATGGGGTTCAATCAGCTCAAAGGCACACTCCACATATCGATGGTTGTGAATAAACCGATCTTCCAAGCGTGCAATAAAAAGTTGAGGTTTGGAGGGATGGACTACCTGAGTTGGAGTCAATTTGTCTGCTAGAGTTTGGGGGTCGTTATCTTTTGCATTACTTCCGTCTTGGGCAATTATTGGCAAAGACGAGTTTGCCGACTTGTTATTAATTGATGGCAGACCTGAGCGGGCTTGATTGCTGGGTGGATCTGAAAACATGTCCGCCTAGTGTACCCAATCATCTCCGATTGGTCAAATCAAGACTTTGCAAAGCCCTTAAACCCACCTCCGCACACTTCCTCCGCCCAGCACTTAAATTACTCAATCCAAACTCCTCTAGTAGCTTCTCCAAATTAATTTCTGCCACCTGCCGCCGACTCTTTCCCACAACTCTACTAGCAACTAAACTTGCACACGCCCGGCTAATCAAACACCCTTCCCCCTCCCAGCCAACTTCGTCGATCACCTGTTCACCTTGGTCATTTTTGGCAAATTTTACGCTAACTTTAACCACATCCCCACAAGAGCGATTTCCAAAAACTGCCACCTGATCTGCCTCTGCCAGTAATCCATAACGCTGAGGATTTTTTGCCTCCTCCACAATCTCTTCTCGGTAAATATCACTAGTATTTTGCATAATTGTTCATTTAATTGATAATATGCAAATATGTGCTTTTTGATATGCGATCAGAGCGCGCCGACTACTTGAATACGTTGGTTGGACATTCGCGCGACGTTTTGAGCGAAGCAAAAACACATATTTGCATAACAAATAAACACTTTATTATCAGCTTACTTTATTATCCAAACACCTTTTTCACCTTTTTCAACCCCGTAATCAACGCATCCACATCCTCCTTCGTGGAATAAACTTGAAAACTGGCTCTGACAGTTGCCGGCCAGCCAAAATGGCTGTGGAGAGGCATGGTGCAGTGGTGTCCTGATCTAACTGCCACTCCCTCACTTTCTAATACTTGAGCCACATCATGAGCATGTACTCCATCATACAAAAAAGCCACCGAGCCAATTCTATTTGTAAAGTTGTCATGCTGAACCGACGACCTCAACTTGTCGGGAGAGGGGTCCTGAACTTGTCGAAGACCCCGCACGGACGGTGGTTGTACGATCTGGGATTTTTGCACAATCTGATCAGAAGCGGCGACTTTTAATTTTGGCCCAATTACCTTTACCTCCTTGATCTCACTCAACCTTGCCAAGGCATACCCCACCAGCTCCCTATCTGCTTTCTCCACCTCCATCATTCCCAGCTTGTCCAAGTATTCACACGCTGCCGCCAATCCCACCACTGACGCTACATCGGGCGTACCTGCCGTGAATCTTTCAGCCAAATCTTGATTAAAACTAGCCCTCTCATTCGTCACTTCCTCTATCATGCCTCCACCAAACAACCATGGCTTGACAACTCCCCTCTCCAGCAATTCCTGTTTGACTAGCAAACCTCCAATCCCCATCGGTGCTAGCATTTTATGACCGGAGAAAGCTAAAATATCAATTGGTAACTGATCAAATTTAATAGGCAAATGCGGCGCCGCTTGAGCGGCATCAATTACCAATATTGCTCCAACACCATGTGCTATATCTGCAATTTGATCAATATCCTGCACACTCCCCATAACATTTGACACCCAACTCACGGCAACGACTTTGACTTTGTCATTAATATTTTTTCTCATCCACTTCAAATCAATTAGACCAGCCTCATCAATCGGCATCACATCAAATTGAGCGCCCATTCGTAAACACAACTGCTGCCAAGGCACAAAATTCGAGTGATGTTCTAACTGGCTCGCCCAAATACGATCACCAGGCTGTTGAAGTCCATAGATTAACCCATTAATCGCCTCCGTCGTATTTCTAGTCAAAATTAATTCGCTCGACTTAGCACTAAAAAAATTAGCTATTACCAACCGACTTCTCTCATAAACCTCTGTACTTTGCTCCGACAATAAATGAATCCCCCGATGTACATTGGCGTTAGTCTGCCGATAATAGTTTGCCATCGCCTCAATGACCGAGTTCGGTTTTTGACTGGTGGCGGCACTGTCAAGATACACAATCGGTCGTTTGGTCTCGGGATGAATTACCTGAAAAATAGGAAAGTCTTTTTTGATAATATTTGGGTTAAACATATTTTTCACTCCATACTGAGCCTAACTCTTCCTAGTCATGCCAAATCGACGACACCGCCCTCTAGCACAAAAACCCCTCCGCAATTGTCTTGGCCGCATTCTTTCGTGGCAATCCTCTAGCCATTAAGTAATGTAACTGCTCCTCAGGAATGGAGGAAATACTCGCTGCATGGGAACACTGCACGTCATTATTCAAGATTTCCAGCTCTGGCACCGCTTCTCCTTTAGCACCTGGATCAAGCAAGAGGATTCGCTGAGTTAAAAATGAACTACACCCAAATGCACCTTGATCTATGACAATCTTTCCAAATAATTTCACACTCCCCTCCTGACCCACGACACTTTTCATCATCGTTTGAGCTTGAGTTTGAGGTGCCTGGTGATGAATTATTAACCGATATTCTGCAACTGACTTTGATGAGTGGCTATTCAGAACTGAAATAAAACAAGAACTACCCCGTTGATCTAACAAAACAGTATACTCACCTGGTGAATCCAGGCTTATCTGCTGATCAGGTATTCGAACCTTAACAACTTTCACATCAGCTATTTTATCACTCCTTTCGGAATCTATTCATCCTGGCGAGATATTGAATCAGGCTTAATATAGCGGGATGCGTCACTCCTGACACACAAAAACGGGTAAAGAACATCTAGATCTCTACCCGTTTAGATATATCACTTACTGGCTACCTGGCCCATCTGCCAATCGTAGCTTGACTAGAACATGAGTTTGTACCATCACTCAATCTGGCATAAACCATAAACCTATAAAACGACCTGTCTTTAACGGGTGTGCCTAGTTTATCTACCACTGTCGTGCTAGTTGGCACAGTCCAGGTGTAGGTCATATTATCACCGCTGCCTGGAGCTAAGTTCAAAGTCGGATCACTCAACGCTCCAGAAGAAGTAGTGGAAAATGCGATGTTATTATCTATGACATCAAACAGATAATAGGGCGTAGCAGATCCGTCATTAATCAGGTAAACTCCATAACTGCCTCCTTGGGGGGCGGCGGTCTTTAGAACATTTTTCCACTTCAAGACGAAGCGTGACCCATTATCCACCGCCACAACAGATGGCGAAATAGCAATCGGCGAGTCCAATTTAGGTGCCGTACTTCTGCAGGATAGTGGAGCGGGCTGTGAGCCAGGAGTAGGCGTAGGAGTAGGAGTGGCAGTAGGAGTGGGGGTGGGAGTAGGAGTATGATTTGCCTGACCAGCCATTCTGACCTCGATTCTGGTGTTGTTAACACATTTGCCATCATCCGAGGCCGGATATCCTTCGATACTACTACCCACTGGTCTCCTGACATACTGCTTATATCTGTAATCAGGATTTCCTGGAACAGGCCGTGTAGTACAGATAAACGCATTTCCATCTATGTTTTGATAGTAGACAGTGCCAACAACCAATGGCCAATTACTTGATAGCAATTCAGAAACTGTTACCTGAGTACCTGGCTGAACTATCAGATTTCTGGCAGGAATTTCAACCCGCATATTGGTTGACCAGCCAGCCGGATTTGGCAGATTATTGACACCATAGCGGAATTGCTGAGTACCAGCAGGTACAGTGGCAACTCCATTCGTTACATCAGCTATCTCCCATTGAGAATCAACACAGTTGTTGGTATTAGTCATACAGTACTCTAACATGCCAGGCGCACTGACTCCTGAGAACATGGGTGGCACTGGTGTAGGTCCACCTGGGGTTGGAGTGGCAGTTGGAGCCACAGCAGCTGGTGAAATTTTGAACTGATTTCTAGGATTAACATTAAAGACCATTCCTTTATATTGACCAGATGATCCAGCCGCAGCATCAAAAATAATAACCTCGCTCAAGCCGGGCGCACGCGATGCTGCATACCTGACGCCTACGGTATTGCTGGCGGCCAACTCATTAGGCACTAAAAATTTTACCGTTTCAACCTGATTTAAACCAGACTTAGGTGTTATTTTCAGTGAGCCAAGTTGCCCACCTAAGACTCCTACACTACTGGCATCTTTGGCTGACACCATAACTAACACTTCTTTTGTAGTGGCGTTGTTATCCAGGTCGTTCGGAGACGTGTCAATAATGGCCTGATACTGGGAGTTGGGAATAAACTCAAAACCATGGTTGCCATCAAAAAGAGTTGTACTAAATGACAAACCAAACGTGACTGCTCCCACTGTGTGACCAGCTACGAGTTTAACTGGCACCGTAGCCGAGGGGGTAGCCGCCCCAGCAGGTAATGTCACTCGATCAGGATCAAAGTAAATATCCATAGAATGTGGAGAGGAAGGAACATAGGCCTGTGACCTATCATCAGTACTCCGATTCATGGACTGCATGCCCGCCACCAAACCAATCCCCAACACACTAATAAACGCCACCCCCATAATCGCCGCCAAAAACTTGCGCGGGTTGTGGACAAAAGATGACCAAGACTTGGATGACTTCTTAGGCGGTTTTTGATCAAAAGCTTGATCAAAGTCTGCTGAAGAGCTGTAAAAAGTGGCGGAAGTGTTCATAGGGTTTATTTATTAATAGCTTGTATTTACTAATTACATATCAATTGGACCAACGACTGCCCCAGATTCTTCACCAGCTCTGGCGGGTGCATGAGCAGTGCCTTGTTCTCGCCACATCTGCCACAATCTGTAAAAATCCCTCAAATCCCTGACATTGTCACCATTGACATCAATTCTGGGGTCAAAAGCCCGCCCCCTCATCATTTTCATATACTCACCAGCATAAACTTGCAGAGACATGGGGGGTTGGGAGAAAGCAGGACAAGTATACTGAAGCAATACACACCGACCATTCTGCCACTGTTTCTTAAAACCAGAGTATTGCTGGTAACTTGAACTTGGAAGAATGCACTGAGCCATCATCTGATTCCGACCCAAACATAATGCTTCTGAGGGATAATTGTTAGTTACATCTAGGGTAGTTACTGCGTCACAACCACAA
>JAANMT010001177.1_pt1 | contig 26373 bp, 22 predicted proteins | sample 7279711 | NCBI WGS metagenome assembly JAANMT01 (sample SAMN14094538, study PRJNA606508) | bioreactor metagenome | isolation source: A lab-scale SPAN reactor treating ammonium-rich wastewater day 1 | place: Ireland: Galway | collected 2017-01-16 | reverse complement strand
CTAAAGCAAGAGGATTTTTAAATTTCGACAGATTTAGAATTAACGCCCTGTTTTATTTCGGAAAACTTAACTTTGCTCCATTAAAATTTTAGTAATGCCATGTTTTCTGTATTTTTACGTATTGATTACGGCAAACAGCAACGATAAAGATATTTTTCGCCTGAGTACACAAACGATTTCACCCTAAAATTGCACATTTTCCATAACCTTCATGCCATTGCCCGAAATAATTGAAATAAACGACCCTATCATCAAAGAAATAGGAGAAACAGCCGATTCACTTAACCTGAAAATTTATGTTGTCGGCGGCTACGTTCGCGATTATTTTCTTGGCAAGTACGGCTCGGACATTGATTTTACCGTTATAGGCGACGCTATTGAATTTGCTAAACTGATTGCTCAAAAATATCATACAAAGGAAGTAATTTACGAACGATTCAGAACTGCTCTTGTGCCGTCAGGCCGTTACAAGCTGGAATTTGTGGGAACGCGGAAAGAGGAATACAACAAAAATTCGCGCAAGCCTACGGTCAGCGAGGGCACGTTAGACGATGACTTACGCAGGCGCGATTTTACTGTAAATGCGATGGCAATAAGTATTAACAGCGATACATTCGGCCAATTTCATGATAGATTCAACGGCGTTAAAGATTTGTCGTCCGGTATTTTGCGAACACCGCTTGAGGCGGCGATTACTTTCAGCGACGACCCATTGCGAATGATGCGTGCCGCACGTTTTGCAGCTAAATTGAATTTTACTTTGGAAGACTCGCTCGCCGAAGCGATGAAATCCATGTCCGAACGTATTTCGATAATTTCACAAGAGCGAATCAGCGATGAATTTTTGAAAACTCTTGCTGCACCCAAACCTTCGGCAGGCTTAAAGATATTGCGCGAATCCGGCTTGTTAAGCATTGTTTTTCCGGAAATAGACAGGCTGTCCGGCGTGGAATTGCGGCAAATCGGCCGGCAGGAATATTCGCATAAAGACGTATTTATGCATACTCTTCAAGTATTGGATAATTTAGCCGCCGCAAGCGATAATTTATGGTTGCGCTATGCCGCGCTTACACACGATATAGCCAAACCAAAAACAAAGCGTTTTGTCGAGGGAACAGGCTGGACGTTCTACGGGCACGAAGAATTGGGCGCACGCTGGCAACGCGAAATTTTCAGGCGTATGCGCTTCCCGCTAGAGCATCTTCCCTACGTTGAAACGCTGATTCGTATGCATCAACGCCCGATGAAACTTGTAGAAGACGGCATAACGGATTCGGCGGTCAGACGATTGGCCGTGCAGGCCGGCGATTCTCTGGAAGATTTATTTGCATTGTGTCGTGCAGATATTACCACAAAGAATCCCGACCGTGCGCGAAAATATCTGCGAAACTATGACGTTGTTTTTCAGAAAGTGCTTGATGTGCGTGAGCGCGATAATTTGCGTGAATTTCAATCTCCGGTACGAGGCGAAGAAATTATGGCACTTTGCAATATTCCTGCGTCGCGAACCGTCGGTTTTATTAAAACGGCAATCGAAGAGGCTATTCTCGACGGCATTATTCCGAACGATTATGCGGCCGCCAAGCAATTCCTGCTCGATAGCATGAATTTATGGCTCACGGAAGCCGAATCGAACCCGGCTATCCGCACAAATCGCCGCGCACCCAAATAATAATATTCGCTTTCCAATAACTTCATAGCGATTTATCGTTTACAGCCATGTTTTTTTTTAATTCGATTCCTCTCATTTTCCGACATATTTCTTTTGCCGCAGCTTTAATACTTACCGTTTGTTCGGTAAAAGCCGACGAAGACTCGAAATGCGGCACTTCCCGTATTTTTCGGGCATTGCAAAGCAAAGAAGTCGCTCGGATACTCGCAGACTGCCAGCAACCTGCTATGCAACGAACAATAATTTCCAAACTCGGAAAATTCGCCGTTCATTATGATGTATCCGGCGTTCATGCGGTATCGCCCGTAGACAACGACGGAAATAATATACCCGATTACGTGGATTCGGCCGCCTATTATTTTGATTATTCGTACATTGCCGCAACCGAGCAACTCGGCTATCAGCCCGCGCCAACCGATATTACAAACGGTAATCCGGTGCCCTACAACGTTTATCTGTGGGACGTAGCACGAGTTGCCATTCCTCCGCCGTCGAACACGGTTGGAGTTTACGGCGTAACAATACCATGCGGCCCGGCACTTTCGGGCGGCGGCCAGATGTCGCGCTACAAAACATATATTATCCTTGATAATAATTTCAGCCCGAGCGATACATTAAACAAAAGGCAAGTTTTCAATACGTTCGGAATTGACGCACTGAAGGTTACAGCCGCTCACGAATACCATCATGCGATACAAATCGGAAATTACGGCTACACCATAAATAATACCGCGCCTTACGAAACAGCAGGAGTTTGGGTTGAAACGCTATTATTCCCGCAAGTACACGATTACATTTATTATCTTAACGGCTTTTTCAATAATGAACCCGATAAACGCTACGGCATGGGAGAGCAAAGTGCCGGATATGGTAACGTATTGTTTTATATGTATTTAAGCAAAGTGTACGGCAACAGTATAATCAAGCGTATGTGGGAGTATATAGGTGAGGACACCAATGTGTTTCGCGCACTCGACAATGCACTTATAGAACGTAAATCTGACCTTAACAAGGCATGGTGCGAATTTATGCCATGGGTTTATTACACGGGAACTCGCGCACAATCGGGCGAATATTTTCCGGACGGCAAATTATATCCTATGCTGAAAATCTCTTCGCAAGAGTATTTTTCCGAGCCGTCGCTAATGCGTTCGGGTGTTATTCGCGCATTCGAGATGCAACTTACGCGAGCAATTTTCCGCAAGCAAAATCCGTCTGTCTCATCGGATACGGCTGATTTTCTTATCACCAATCCGAACAAAGAGGTTGCATTTATGCAAAATGACCTTTGGCGTAATTTGGAATTCGTTATTTCACGCGATAATTTGCCCAATCCGTTATCCGGCACACCTTATTCTTGGAAAATTACACCGCCCGAACTATATGTTGCCACATTTTTTTCCGCAGGCATCAACTCTGTTTCTCTCGATTATGCCTATCCGTCTCCTTTTTGTCCAGAAGATGGCGACGGTTCATTACTATTTCCCGTTCCCGTCTCTACGCCGTTCGACGAAAAAGCAGTTCTTTCGATTTATTCCCCGTCATGGCAGAATATTTATTCCGGTGCGCTTACAGTAGCTCCCGACGGTGAGCATAAAATCATTCGTTGGCTACCCGAATTGTCCTCTATTTCTACCGGTGTTTATATTTACACTCTCGACTATAACGGCGAATTGATAGCGCAAGGAAAATTTTCGGTTATCAGAAAATAGCATTGCAATATGCGCTACTGCGAAATTACACGGCATTTTTACAATCCGCCAAACGAATCAATGTCAATAATAACCTTAACCGACGATGATGCCGTATGCTGTTGGTAAAGTGCATAGGCGGTGCGAAGTGCATTACGTAACTGCTCACCCGACGGGTCAATATGTTTTATATCTTTTATTATCAATAAGCGGCGATAAAGCGAGCGCAACCGCCAAATCGTAGGTGCGGCCGGTCCAAGCATAATTAAAGACGGTGTATTCTTGGGGAAAAAGTGAGCAAACCACCGTGCATGCTCATGTGTTTTTTGTTCGTCCGCACCGCTGAATTCAACCGTTACAAATCGGGTAAAAGGCGGATAATAAGCATCTTTGCGTAATTGCAACTCGTCGCCGTAAAAATGGTCGTAACGCCCCTCAACCGCTGCAAGTATGGTTTGATGTTCCGGATGCGAAGTCTGTATCAATGCCTCGCCCCGGCTGTCGGCACTGCGTCCGGCACGTCCCACAACCTGCATTAAAAGCTGAAATGTTCTTTCTGAAGCACGGAAATCCGGCATAAATAACCGCATGTCGGCATTGATTACGCCAACAAGCGTTACCCTTTTGAAATCCAACCCCTTGGCAACCATTTGTGTACCGACTAAAATATCTGTTTTTCCCTCGGCAAAATCACGCAGTATGGCGCGGTGCGCGCCGCGCTTGGACGTAGTATCGGTATCCATTCGGGCAATTTGCACTTTAATTCCCCGCATTTCAAGCAGTTCCGAAAGTTCTTCCTCGATACGTTGCGTACCGGCACCAATATCGCGCAGCGTCAATCCGCCGCAAGTTTCGCAAGCATTTGGCACAATTCGTGTATAACTGCAATAATGGCAACGCAACTGATGCGCTGTTTTATGATATGTGAGAGTTACCGAACAATTCCTGCATTTGGGTATGGCACCGCAATCGTTACATTCGATATGAGTAGCAAATCCGCGCCGATTATGAAACAAAATAATTCCTTCTCTCTTTTCTGTACGGTCTGCTATGGCATCTAATAATTCTTTCGAGAACGATTTCAGAATACGTTTATGCTTGCGTTCGTTCAGCATATTAACTGTGCGAACAGCAGGCAGTTTCGCGTTGTCGGCACGGGCAGAAATCTCCAATAAATGATATTTCCCGATAGAAGCATTGTACATACTCTCCATAGAAGGGGTTGCAGAGCCGAGTATTACGGCGGTATTTTCCATTTTGCCGCGTGCAACCGCACAATCGCGAGCATTGTAGCGCGGCGCGGGTGCATCCTGCTTATACGACGGCTCATGTTCCTCATCTATGATGATAAGCCCTAAATTTTCAATCGGTGCAAATATGGCCGAACGCGTACCGATGACTACGCGAACTTTTCCGGCCGATATTTGCCGCCATTGGTCGTAGCGTTCGCCGATAGCCATGCGGCTATGCACCACTGCTATATGCCGTTCGCCGAATGCAGCGCGGAAGCGGTCTATTAACTGAGGTGTAAGAGATATTTCCGGTACAAGAAACAGAGAAGTTTTTCCAATAGCCGCCGTCTGCTTAATGGCATGAAAGTACACCAAGGTTTTGCCGCTGCCCGTAACGCCGTGCAGTAAAAATGTTTTATGCTTTTGCGCCGTTATCGCGTCGTTAATTCGCCGGACGGCATGGTCTTGCTCGGCAGTCAGAGGCAATGCAGTTTCGTCGCGTTCTGCAAGAGACGAGTCGCCAATATGCTCGCGCCTTACGACTTCAGTCATTATCAGCCTTATATACCCTTTGGCCGCAAGCCCTTCGACAGCCTGCTCGTTTACTTTGGTTTCGCGTACAATATCGGCCGCAAGAATAGGTTCGCCGTTCAATCGGCGATGCTGAATATAAATATAACTTAACGCAAGTGCTTGTTTCGGTGCCTTAGCATCAAGAGTATTGAGCACTTCGCGGAATTGCTCTTGCGAGCCGATTGCTTCGCCGTTCAATACGGCAGCTTTGCGAATCTTGGCACGTGCTTCGCCCTCTACAACGCGCTCGCAAATAATCAATCCTGCACGTTCAAGAGCATCTAATTGGTCGGCAATAGTGGAGCTTTGCAATTTTTTCTCCAAATATCCAACCGTAACTTCGCCGGAATGACAAGATAATTCCCGCAAAAGTGCGGCACGTTTTGGGGCTTTTTTGGCAATTTCGGATATAATTTGCTCGCTTACAGGCTCCGCTGTCTTTACGCGCATTACATCGTGCGGCGACATCCCCAGCGGTAATGCGGCCTTAAGAGTTTCGCCCCATGATGCAAAATAATACTCCGCTACCCATTTGGTAAATTCCAATAATTTTTCGTTAAAAATCGGAGCATCATCCAAAATTTCCATTATCGGGCGAATCTCATGGTCGGAAGGAGCGGTTTCCGGCACCGCAACTATAATTCCGGTAAGTATCCGCTTGCCAAACGGTGCAAGAACACGCCGGCCTATAATATCGGACGGCAATTCTCCTTTTACCGAATAAGTAAATTGACGATGCAACGGAATGGGCAACGCTACAACAACAAACGAAATATTTTCGGTGAGTTCGGGCATAAAAATCGGAAGTTAATCGTCATTGCACAAGGCGGCAACAAAACATAAACCGTGTCCAATAAAAATCTGCGTGAAAGTATCGGTTAATACATATTCAGAACGGTATTGAACGCATAATAAAAACGACTTGTATTTCTATGAAAAAAAACGCACGAGAATTTATTATTTACGAGGACGACTCAATCGCTGTCGTTAACAAGCCTGCCGGACTTCTTACGTTGCCCGACCGCTATCGGCGCGACACCCCGAATGTGCGCGCTATGCTCGAGAAGCGTTACGGTGCAATTTTCGTTGTGCATAGATTAGACAAGGACACCAGCGGAGTATTGGCGTTTGCACGCAATGCCGAGGCGCACCGAAATTTAAGTATGCAGTTCGAGCATCATATACCCGAAAAAATTTACGGAGCAATAGTTTCCGGAATTGTTGAGCAAGACGAATTTGATATTGACATACCGCTTGCCGACGACGAGCGCCGCCCCGGACTGACTCGGCCTTCAGCACGCGGCAAAGAATCACTTACATCTGTAAAAGTAGTAGAACGTTTCAGAGCCGCCACATACCTTGAATGTCGCCCGAAAACCGGCCGACGACATCAAATACGCGTTCACCTTGCAGCCGTAGGGCATCCGCTTTTGGTAGATTCGGATTACGGGCGCATTTCCGAATTTATGCTTTCAACCCTGAAACGGCGGTATAAAGTGTCGAAAGGCGAAACCGAGCGTCCGCTTATAGCGCGCGCCACATTGCATGCCGCGTCGCTTACTTTGCAATACCCGGACGAATCCTCAAAGTTCAGCGTGTCGGCTCCTTTACCGAAAGATATGTCGGCTACATTGCAAGCACTTCGCAAATACGCGGAATACGTTCCTATCGAATCGTATTTCTTTTGATATAAATATCAACTTATTTTGACAGCCATTCAACCGCAGCACTTGCAAGCATGGCCGCGCCTAACGGCAATGCGCTTTCATCGGGAGAAAATCGCGGGTTATGCAATCCCGGTACATTATTCTCTCCTGCACTTCTTACGCCCAGCATCCAAAATGCGGCAGGTATATGACGGCCGTAGTAGCCAAAATCTTCGCCCCACATTTTCGGTTCAAAATCAAGTGCGCAATCTGCTCCGGCAAGTTGCTTTGCAATGTCGATTACAAAATTCGAGCATATAGGGTCATTCCATACGGGCGGGTAGCCGCGCACTATATTGCAAACGCCCTTAACGCCGAACAAGTCGCAGAGTTTTTCTGTTCTTACGGCGATTTCGTTAAGTGTTTGCTTGCGCCATTCCATATCGAAAGAGCGCAAAGTACCTTTCATCTCAACAACTTCAGGAATGATATTGGTAGCGGAACCGCCGTTGACTGCCGTAATGCCCAATAAGCCGGGCACGAGAGGATTGCGACTTTTTGTGATGATAGATTGCAAATGAAGTATAAGTTCGGCTGCCGCAATAATTGGGTCTGTGCCTTGATGCGGCTGCGCTGCGTGTGCGCCTTTGCCGGTCAACGTCCAATATAATTCATCGGCCGAGGCCATCATCATACCTTCCGTCGTTAAAATCGTTCCGACATCTGAATCGGGGAATACATGTTGTCCGAAAATTGCTTCGGGCATAGGATTTGTCAGCGCACCCGCCGCAATCATCAACGAAGCACCGCCCGGAACTTTTTCCTCGCCCGGCTGGAAAAGTAATTTTACCGTACCGCCAAGTTCATTTTCGCGTTCTTTCAGTATTTTCGCAGCAGTAAGAAGCATTGCAGTATGGCAATCATGCCCACAGGCATGCATAACACCTGAATTTTGCGAGGCATAAGGCAGTTCCGTTTTTTCTTCTATCGGCAAAGCGTCAATATCTGCACGTAAAGCAACGCAACGCTCGCCGGTGCCGATACGCGCTATTACACCGGTTTCTGCTATACGACTGAATCTAATATTCATCGCTGCAAGTTTAGATTCGATAAACTCGGCAGTACGATACTCTTGAAAAGAAATTTCGGGATTGCGATGCAAATACCTTCTGTTTTCTATCAATTCCGACTTCGAGAGCAGAGCGGCGGCAAGCAAATCACTTTGCATTTTCTTCTTTCGCTTCGGGCTGTGCTTCCCATTCCTGACCTATATCCGTAAGCCATTGACGCGCGAACTTACTGCCGTAATGCGCTGCGTACTGAAAATATAGGATTTTGTCGCGGGTTCTGTCCAATAATCCGTAGACAGTTCCGAGAGCAAGATAAGCGTCCGCGTAAGTTCTGTCAATTTCAATGGCTTTTATGAAATATGTAGCCGACACTTCGAGGTCGCGGCGTTCTTTATTATTCCGATTGAAATACACCATTCCGAGATTATACATAACGGTCGGGTCTTTCGGCGCGGCCGACAGTGCATAAGTCAAATCGGTAAGTGATTTTTCGTAATCGCGCAACCCGAGATAAATCAGTCCTTTGTTCAAATAAGCCTTGGCAAGGTTCGGCTGTAGTTCCACCGCTTTCGAATAGGCTGTCAATGCCGCCGCAGAATCGCCGGTTGCGGTATATGCAAGCCCCATGTTAAAATACGCCTGAGAATATTTCGGGTTGTATTGAACGGCTTTTTTCAAAGCTATCAATGCGGCCGTGTCTTTTTGTTGCATATAATATGCCAGCCCCAGATTATTCCACGCTTCGGCAAAATCCGGTTTTATCTCCAGGGCAGTTTGATATTGCTCTACGGCTTGCTCTATTTTTCCTATATTCATGTAGCCGTTGCCGAGATTGCGTTTAGCATCTGCCGAAGCAGGCGCGAGCTCTACGGCACGCCTGTAATTGCTGATAGCGTCGTCAAAATTACCGAGAGCGGCATAGACAACTCCTATGTTTATCCACGGAGCCTCCCATTCGGCGTTCAGCGCAACGGCCGTTCTGTATGCGTCTAATGCCTTATAATAGTCTTTTTTGGCAGTAAGTGTTACTCCCAGATTAAAATAGCTTTCCGCACGTTGCGGTTCGGCTTCAATCGCACGATTATGCGCCGCAACCGCATTGTCAAAATCTCCGCGCACAGTATAAGCCGCCGCAAGATTCGACCAGGCGGCCGGATAATCCTCACGATACTGAATAGCCGTTTTGTAGGCCTCTACTTCCTTGGCATATTCCCCGTTGTTCCCAAGCGCAACGCCAAGCTCGTTGTACGCCTCGGCATAATCTTTCTTTGCAGCTATCGCTTTTTCGCAGAGTTCTATTGCGCGCACATAGTTTTTGTTCTGATTTTCTTGCGCCGCCATTGCGTAAAATTCATCGGCAGTTTGCGCCGCAACCTGCAAGTAAGCCGCACCAGAAATAAAAAAAAATGCGGACAATGTGAACAAACCATCAAATTTCATTACGTAAGCCCTGTTTGCGAGATAAAATCACTGACAATCAATTTAGCGTTGCAAGACGAAAACGCGGCGGCAGTATTTTTATGCTGTCGCCGCGTGTGTAAGTCAATTTATTCGGAATACTTATTTTTTGGATTTTTCGGTATTTCCGGAATCTGTCCAGCTGATTTTATTGTTCAGCAGGACGCGCTGCGCCGGCTCGTAGCCCAAGCGTGCCGCTATCTTGAAATTATCGAGTGCCTCGGCTGTTTTGCCGAGTTTATCATAAACGAAGCCCAAGTTATTGTACCCGACCGCATAATCGGGTTTAGCCTTGACGGCCGCCGTAAATTGCTCTATCGCTTGATTATAGCTGTTGTTAAAGAAATAATACAGCCCGAGATTATTTGCCGCGTCAACGCCCGCGCCCATTTTATTATAGCAATAAGCCATATCGAAATAAGCGGCCGAATAATCGGATTTTAATTGAGTAGCCTTGGTAAAAGCCTGAATCGCATCGTTCCACGACTCTTTTTTAGCGTAGGAATTTCCGATATTATACCATGCCTCTACAAAATTCGGGTTGAGTTTCAGTGCTTTATTGTAGGACTCAATCGCTTTATCATATTTTCCGCCCGCGTGATATGCAACTCCCAAATTATTATATCCGAGTGCTGAATCAGGCTTTACGTCAATCGCCTTTTGATATGTTTCAATGCCCTTATCGTAGTCGCCCTTGCGCGAATATGCAAAGCCAAGCGCGAGCAATGCGTCAAGGTATTTTGGATCTATCTCGACGGCCTTTTCCAGCGACGGTATAACGCTGTCCATCATATTCTTGCCCATATACGCCTGCCCTATCGAATAATACGCAAGCGCGTAGTCCGGCTTGGCGGCAATTGCATTTTTATATGCACCTATCGCTTTGTCGTATTCCTGCCAATGCGAATACATTTCACCTTTAAAACATTCCAAATCAGCCTCTTTTTGCGCGTTTGTACACGCTGCCAAAGCTAATGGAAGAATAGCGGTAATAATTGCAAAAAATCTCGCCAGCTTCATAGAAATCCCTTTTGTTTTTGAAAATTGAATTAAATGTTTCAACGTATTTTTCGGAATCGTCAGCATTTATTCGGCAAAAATAACCATAAGTGCGCTTACTTTCAGTAATACCGCGCAATAATTCTTACGGGAAGAAACGCGATTTTTTATCATTGCATTTTAAAAGTGTTCGGCCGTAGTTTTTTGGATAATTTATATCCTAATTCCAATGATTTCCGCTGTGCAAAATCGGCTTTTTCCTTTTCGCCAAGCCGCGAGTATATGGTTTGCAGTTGCAAATAAGCATCTATGTAATCGGGCTTTGCTGCTGTTACGGCCAAAAATGCTTTTTCGGCTTCACGTAATTTGTCGGCATAACCATACGCGAGCCCAAGGTTAAACTGCGCTTCGACGAAATTAGGCTTGCGTGCTAATGCTTTTTGATACAAGTCAATGCCGTCGGCAAATTTTCCCTGCAAAACTTCTGTCATACCCAAGTAATTGAAGCAGGCGGCCGAGTCCCCGAGTTTGCCGCAAATAATACCTAAATCATTATAGGCACGGGCAAAGTCGGGCTTTGCCCGCGTTGCGCCGCTCAAAGCCGCCGCCGCGCTTTTCAGGTCGCCCAAATTGTAATAAGTAATGCCGAGATAATAATACGCCTCTGCAAAATCTGGTTTCAGCATAATGGCTGTTTGATAGGCTTCGAGGGCTTTTTTGTAATCGCCTTTGCGCCCCAAAGCCGTAGCAACATCGAAATACGCCGTTACAAGCATAGTCTTTGCCGAAGGGTCGGACGATTTCATCAGCATAGAAATTACCGTTTGATAGGCGGCAAAAGCCTCGTCGAAACGATTAAGTGCGGTCAGTGCGGCGGCAAAATTGTTATAAGCCAAAACAGAATCAGGACGCAGTTTAATTGCACGGGAATAATGCTCCGTTGCTTTCGCATACTCGCCTTTTTTGGCATAGCTGTTCGCAAGCAAATATATTGCGGAATAATTGGCAGTATCCGACTCCGCAACTTCTTGCAATGCACTGATGGCTTCATTGTATTTTCCGGCACTATATTTTATTTCGCCGAGAGCCAATTTAGCCGTGGTAAATTCGGGATTCAGCGAAACGGCTTTCTCTAATTTAATTTCGGCCGAATCCGTATACCCGTTTTTAACGTCCTGCGTTGATCGAATATACAGATCCTGCGCCGTTTTTTCGTCATCTGAACATCCGCTAAGTGCAACAGCGCAAATAAATACTGCAAAAAACGCTGTGGTTGTTTTGTGCATAATTTCAAAATTTCTTGTTTGCAAATGAATGAATTTATTGCCATTGGCGGCCGTCGCTCGAAGATTCGCTTAAATGATTTATGGCCATAAGCGATAATTTAATTCCTACAATCAATGAAGCCACCGCTCCGAAAGCAAGCAAAGGAATACTTTCGATGAATAAAAAGAAATCGTAAGCCCCGTGGAATAATGACGCGAAAAACAGACCGACGAATATTGTTAAAACTCCGGCTTGTTTTTCCTTGCTGCTTTGTGCATTAACAATATTTTCTTTTCCATATCCTACAAAAAAGCCCATTATTACACCGAACGTGGCATGAGCCGGCACAGAAAGGAACATTCGCATTAAGGCGGTACTTATGCCGCCGTCAATCGCATAAAATACGTTTTCCAGGGTGGCAAATCCCATTGATACCATTACGGCATATACAATTCCGTCTATTCGTTCATTGAACTCTCTGCTTCTGTAGGCATATATCATTAGAGCAGCTAATTTACACACCTCTTCGGAAAACCCAACTATAAAAAATGCGTGAAAACCTGCCGAGAATAAATTTGCACCATTCATTTTCCCGAATATTTTTTCTCCCGTTAATTCGAGCATTATTGCCGGCACTATGGCAAACATTCCGAGAATAGAACTTATTGCTACGGTAATTGGCGGCTCGCGCTCGTATTTATCTCTCCACCAAATATAAATTGCTATTGCAATTCCGGGTGCAATCGCAATCGCCAATAATGCAATCAGATATAAACTCATTGCCCGACTCCCGCAATACTTTGTAGGCCGAATCAAATTCAGCCGCAAAAATAGGCGGCCGCGGCAGAACTTATGCAAAAGCATTGCAAAAACACGGCAAAATCTTGCTTTGAGACTTATTTTTGCGAGAACATTACATCAATCCATAGAAAGTACATCTTGAAATTTCTCATTGTTGCCGGCGACCCGTCGGGCAGTATTCATGCAGCCCGCTTAATGCGCGAGATACTTGTTCTTGCTCCCGACAGTTCGTTCTACGGCATTGGCGGCGATGATATGATAGAAGCCGGACTTCTGCCGCTTGCGCATACTCGCGATGTAGGCGTTGTCGGCTTTTGGGAAGTCGCCAAACGCTATTTTTTTTTCAAACGCTTGCTGCAAACAGTAGCCGATTCTATTGCAGAAGAGCGTCCTGATGCATTTATAGCCGTAGATTATCCCGGGTTTAACCTGCGGCTTGCCGCCGAAGCAAAAAAAGCCGGGATTCCGGTATTGTATTATATTGCGCCTCAACTTTGGGCTTGGGGGAAAAATCGTGCCGCCGAACTATCTCGGAATGTTGACCTTCTGCTTACCGTATTTCCGTTTGAAACCGATTTTTTCTCAAAACTCGGGATTCATTCGGAATTTACCGGGCATCCTCTGCTCGACGGCGAGGCGTTTCGCAGCACAGAGGGTAACGGCTGGAATAAACGCCTGATTGCATTATTGCCCGGCAGCCGACCGCAGGAAGTAATTCGCAATTTGCCGATTATGCTCGAATCCGCAACCGTTTTTTCGGAACGTCATCCGAATTTTATTTTTTCTATTGCAAAGGCACCGAATATTCCGCGTAAAATATACGAAGACATAATCCGAAAATTTACCTTAAAAAAAGGCTTGAATATTGAGTTTTCCGACGACTCGCGTCTGTTGCTGGAAGCCGCTTATGCCGGGCTTGTGAAAACGGGTACATCTACTCTTGAGGCCTGCCTTTGCAATATGCCGTTCGCCATGATGTATCGCGCAAGTTTATTTTCATATTATTTCGGTAAAATAGCAGTTAACACCAAATTTTTAGCAATGCCCAACATACTTGCAAGTAAGATAATTGTGCGTGAATTTATTCAGGAAGATGCAACCGCAGCTAATTTAGCGGACGAGCTGACGCGCTTGACTTTCGACGAAAAAACGCGACATATTCAACAAGATGATTTTGCCGATATTCGTCGCCAATTGGGGGGTAGCGGCGCGTCGCGCAGAGCCGCAGGAAAAATACTTTTTTATTTACAAAATGCCGCTAAAAATAATGGGGCGTAAATTTACCGTAATACTATTTGTTGCTTTATTGCGTGCCGTTGCCGCAACATGGCGAATACGTTTATGCGGCACAACTCCTTCCGGTACTTGCGTAATCGCATTTTGGCACGGCGCAATGTTGCCGGTATGGAAATTCTTCTCGAAATCAGGTGCCGCCGCAGTTGTAAGTCGCAGTCGAGACGGCGACATTCTATCCGCATTATTAGCCGCTTGGAACTACAGACTGATTCGCGGCTCATCATCTTCGGGCGGGCGCGAAACGCTTGCAGCAATGACCGAAGCAGCCGCTACCGGCAAAGTTCTGATTACACCGGACGGTCCGCGCGGTCCGAAGTGTACGGCAAAAGCCGGCGCCGTGCTTGCCGCACAACGTTCAGCTACGAAATTGGTTTGTTGTCGCGTTGTGATTTCAAGAAAAATATTGCTGAACTCTTGGGATTCTTTCGCAGTACCTTACCCGTTTGCACGAATAACTATTTTTACCGAAATTGACGCAAAAGTACTCGATAGCAATACAGATACCGCCATTTTGAGTATGCAGTCTTTGTTGGGCGATTGGCCGTGAATTTTACGCTAAACCCATATAAAATAGCCGTCCAATGGCGCAACCGCCGCTTCAATACCGGCAAAAACAGCATTTATTCGGCTGAAATCCCGGTAATTAGCGTCGGCAATGTTTCGGCCGGCGGTACGGGCAAAACTCCTTTTGTTCGCATGATAACCGCTTTATGTCGAGAAAACAATATTATTCCGGCTGTTATTTCGCGGGGCTACGGGCGCAAAACTCACGGCGTAGTTATTGCAGGCAACGGTTTGCACGGCATCATAGCCTCAGCCGACGAAGCAGGCGACGAATTACTTTTGCATGCCGCCGACGGCATTGCCGTTGCTGCCGAAAAACGCATTGACGGATGTAGAACAGCACAAAAACTTGGCGCAACGCTATGCGTTCTCGACGACGGGTTTCAACACAGACAACTTCGTCGCGACCTCGATATTGTACTGCTTGATACAGAAACTCTCAACGGACGGGCGATACCGTTCGGAGTATTACGCGAGCCTCTCGCAAATATTCGTCGCGCACATATTGTCGCTTTGCACGACGGCATTTCGCCGGAACGCGCCAAAAAGCTTCCGCTCAATCCTAATTCTTTGCTCATTCGCTATACAACAAAAATCGGCGCGGCGTATGCACTCGGCCAAACTGACAGACTTGCGCCGAATTTAACCGAAAAAATGCTGGCTTTATGCGGTATAGCGCGACCGTATCGTTTTTTTTCAGCAATAGAAAATAATTTCGCAATTGTCGGAAAAATTGCTATGTCCGACCATGTGCATTTTAACGGCCGGATTGTAAAGAAAATACTTGATAAGTTAAATAAATCCGGCGGAAAATCAATAATTACAACCGAAAAAGATGCGGTTAAATTACTGCAATTCAAATCGGTTTTCGACGAAGCAGATATTCCCGTTGTAGTTCTACCTGTACAAACTATTGTAACCGACGGAAAAGACGAATTTCACGATATTGTTTTATCGGTTGCAAAAGCAAAATATAAATATGATTAAATATTTATATTTCGTTTGAGGTAAAACTCTCGTTAATTTTATCGCAATCTATTGTATCGCTTCGAGTGCTTGCGAAATATCGTAGATAATATCTTCGTAGTTTTCAACTCCTACGGAAAGTCTTATCATTTTTTCCGTTATCGAAAGTTCTTTGCGTAATTCGGGCTCCACATCAACATGCGTCATTGTGGCCGGATGTTCCGCCAAACTTTCAGTGCTGCCGAGACTTACTGCCAATTTAATGAGTTTTAAGGAGTTTAAGAATTTAAATGCTTCTTTTTCTCCGCCCTTTACATCGAACGAAATCATTCCGCCGTTGCTTAGGCATTGCTTATTTTTTATATGGAAGCGGTCGCCGTCTTTTTCGGTTATATTACCGAGAAAATACACTTTTTCCACCAATTTATGCTCATTCAGAAATTGGGCAACTTTATCGGCGTTGAAAGATTGTATATCCATTCTTGCTTTTAATGTTTCGAGACTGCGAAGCAAAAGCCAGCCCGTATTAGGACTTGCCATATTGCCCAAGAATGTGCGCAAACCTTTGACTCTTTTTATCAATTCTTTTGTTCCCAAGCACGCACCGGCAATTACATCGCTGTGTCCGCCGATATATTTTGTGGCGGAATACAGAACCAAATCTGCGCCGTGCTTTAACGGATGTTGCCACAATGGCCCCATATACGTATTATCAACAGCCAAATAAACAGTTTTATTATCCGACGAAAAATATTCGGCTACCTCTTTACTGCCCTGAATGTCAATTATGTCATTTGTAGGATTTGCGGGTGTTTCAATATAAATCAGCGCAAGTTTATCCGCGCATCCCGTCGCCTCCACTATTTTAATAATTTCTTCTTTGCTTTGACCGGCTCTAAATTCAGCCGCGCAGATGCCGAATTTGGGCAATATTCCCTTTATAAAATGGTCGCTTCCGCCATAAAGCGGGCTGCTGATCAAGAGTAAGTCCCCGGGTTTCAGAAATTCCAATAGGACTGTGGTAATAGCCGACATTCCGCTTTCAAAAACGGCGCAATCTTCGGCTTCGTCCCATAGTGTAAGCCGATTTTCCAATATTTCAAGGTCGGGATTATTGATGCGGCTGTAAATCAACCCAAGCTCTTCACCTTCGTTGGCACTTCTATGGCCGTAAGCAACCTCAAAAAACGCTTTTCCTTCTTCGGCACTTTTAAATACAAAAGTAGAAGTTTGAAAAATCGGACATTTTACCGCACCTTCGGATAATTCCGGTTTATATCCGTAGGACATCATCAAACTTTCCGGCTTCATTTTTCTTGTCATGATTGATTTCCGCATTATTCCTTATATCTTGATTAAAATGCTTCTTTGACGATAAAATCGAAACTAATGCCTAAATTCGACAGATGCTTTTCCATTGCAACCATCATGGGGTCGGGACCGCATACGTAAAAATATTTCGTATGCTCGTCAATATGTTTTTTAATCAGCTCGGCCGATATATATCCGTATTCATAGCCCGGACTTTTTTCATCGGACAGAACATTTATGAAATTATTTCCGAGCATTTTTTTGAATGTATTTTCCCGAATAATATCTGCTTTCGTTCTATTGGCAAAAATCAATTTATTCCCTCCCGTTTTGCCTTGCTTTTCGAGTGAGCGTAAAATTGCCAAAAAGGGCGTTATTCCGGCACCGCCGGCAAGAAAAATACCTTCTCCTTTATATGCAATGCTCCCATAAACGTCATATAATGCCAATTCGTCGCCGACTTTCAGCGAACGCAATTGATTGGTTACTCCATTATGCGAAGTATATGTTTTAATCGTAAATTCAACATAATCGTCGTCGGGCAAAGAAGTAAAAGTAAATGTTCTTATCTCTTTCTTCCAGTCCGGATTATTTATTGCAATATCAACGGCTTGGCCTGGAGAATAAGTAAGCCCTGCCGGTTTTTCCGTTGCTATACGTAAAACGTCGTGTGTAACGTTTTCAAGTTCTTTTATTTTGACGATTTTTTCCATTATTTTTTCCTTTTTTTACTTTTTCAGGTGTTTAATTCTTTATTTTTAAGCGTCAGTTATTTATCGCTCTGCACTCTTGTTCCAGAATTCCGGTTACGATTGTCGGCGGGTCGCTCCATCTTGTTACGGTTCTATCCAGTAAAACGGGTAATTTAGAGCTGTATCCGCCTATTTCTCCAACAGTTGCACCAATCACAATTAATGATATCCCATAATGTCTTATCGCATACGAACACATTATGCAAGGCTCGTGAGTCGTAACCAAAACGCAGTCCGATAAATCATTTTTTTTCAATATTTTCACCGCATTTCTAACGGCTTCAATCTCGGCGTGATATGTTATGTCGTGATGAGTTTTTCCGCCTTCTATTCCTTCCGAAATTATATTACCGTCGTGCATTATTACCGCACCGGCCGCAACGTCGCCGCACTCTTTGGCAATATGAGCAAGCTCAATGCAACGTTTCATTATTTCTTCGTAATATGCACGCTCTTGCAGTATCATTATTTTATTTAATTTTCTAATTATTAATCGTCTGACGGAACAATAGTTTCAATTAAAATCCATAGCCTAAGTGAAGCCCTAAACTAATATGAAAATCTTGAGCGGCATAAGCAAAGTCAAGTGCAGGGCCAATATGAAAATCGTCTATCTCAAATTCATACGAGGCTTCGGTGTGCAAAACAAATTTCACTTCGTCAGGGTTTGCAGACTCAAATACCACACCCGGCGAAAGCATTAAATTAACTTTATCAACCGGACTATAGCGGGCAATAAGTCCGAAAGTATTATGTCCGTGTTCATCGAATATTCTTTCTGCTCCCGCCCCCACACCGAAATTACTTCCCTTAATCGCATAGATATAATGAAGATGCAATCCGTAGCTCCATGCATCTTCATTAACAAAAAAGACGGGAGCGCACGACAGCCCTATTTCATTCCGGTGATGTTCATGAGCATATTCTTCGCTTTCCTTTTCGTCGGTTAAATTATTTTCAATATCTTGCGCATCGGATTTATATGCGAAAAATATGAAAAAAAGCAATGGCAATATTTTTAGGAATAAATTGGATTTGAGCATACTTGAAACAATTGTCCCTTATTTAATTGATGATTCCAATAAATCTTTTTGTGCTTTGGTCCAATCGGTTCCGGCATATTTTCGCTTAATTATTTGCCTGAACTGTGTTTGTTCGTAAAAATAATCCAGCAGGCTTTTTGCTGCTGCTGCGAGCCGCGTATTTGGATTTAACATAGCATCAAACAAATTTTCTGCTACATTTTCATCGCAATAATTAACTTTTTTAAGCGAATTGAAAGCGTTTTGCCGGGTCCTAAACTCATAAGCATTTCCGGCAAGGTCTGCCAGAACACCGAAGGACTGTTTATCGCCGCGTAATGCACCGATTTCATGCCATTTAATAAATACCTGAGCGGACAGCCCCGTTTCATCGGCGGTTTGGCTAAGATAGCGCGGTGCGTCGGACGGGAACGCTTCGCACAGTTTATCCAAGGCAGTTGTTACAATTTGATACGACGAATCGAGCAACAGCCGTTCAACTTCAAGTTTGTATTCCGCAGGAACGCCCTTAATTGCGTCAAGAGCCGCTTTGCGTATTTCTACGTCTTTATCCGCAAAAGCCTTGCGCATTATTATTCGCGCAGTTTCGGTTGTATTTCCCGCGATTTGACGAATAATTTCATTTTTAACCGCATAAAATTTTTCACGGTCGAATAATTGCAAGAATAAGCGTTCTTTTTCCGAAGTATTGGAGGAATCGTCCTTCAGCATTGCAACCGCATCGTATCGGTCTATCATAAGCGGTGAGCCGAGAGCTTGGGCTTTAAGTTCGGCAAACGGCTTTTTAAAAGTCATTTTTTTTATTATCCAACTGCCCGGGTCAAACAACACAAAAGACGGAGTACCTTGTTTTGGTAGTTTTATTTCGGTTAATTCGTCCTCAATCCATACGCGCTCGCTTGCTTGCAGGCCGTTATCGCCGTAAACTTCAATCACAACCGGCATTTTGAATAATCCGGTCAAAGCATCGCGCAAATGAGTTTGCCGAACAGAAACAAGTATGTATTCTTTACCGTTTTCGGAAATCTCGCGCCACGAAACAGTGTAGTGCGGCTCGCCTCCGCGATACAGCCATTCGTTAAAAAACCAGCCGGGAGATACGCCAAGTGTATCCTGAAACGCTTGATACAAATCATTTGTTTCAACGTTTGAATAAGCGTGTTTTTTCAGATAATATTTTATTACGCTGCGAAATTCATCTTCGCCGTAAACGTATCTCATCATATCTATAACGGCAGAGCCTTTCGGATAAATTCGCGTTCCGCCCGCGTCCGGATGAACAATAGGCAAACGGTCTTTTTCGCTTGCAACTAAGGCCTGATTCTGTTCGCCACGGCGCATCCATTGATATGTATCTTCACCGAAGTACTTGCGACTGAACAATTTCGGGTAAAATGTAGCATAACTTTCATGCAACCATATATTTTTGTCGTCGCGCTGGGTTATCATATCGCCGAACCAATCATGCGTCGTTTCGTGACAATTTACGTTTATGTAGTTTCTGTCTAAATATCCGCGCTCGTCAACAGCAAAAAAATCGCCGAAAATCGTTGCTGTTGTATTCTCCATTGCACCGAAAATATAATCCTGCACAAATACTTGCGAATATTTATCCCAAGGCCACGGAACGCCTATTTCTTGCTCTAAAAAATCCACTATTTCCGTAGAATAACGATACGTGGGTTTTACGCGCTCGGGATAATCGGGATAATACCATAGATCTATTGGAACACCGCTTTCGCTTTTGCGTGCATCTATGGCAAATTCGCCGACAGCCAGCATCAACAAATATCCGGCGTGCGGTTTGGTCATTGTGTAATGCCAGGTTTTAGTGCCGTCATTATTTACTTTTTCCGATATTTTTATACCGTTTGACAACACATTATATTTTGCGTCAAATGTAACTATTGTTTCGGTAATATATTTATCGTTTTGCGCATCATACATCGGTATCCATTCTCTGTTATCATAAGCTTGGCCTTGCGTCCAGATTTGCTTGCGTATATTAAAGAAGCCTTTTACTTTCGGCTGTTTAATTGCGGTATTCCAACCGATAAAATATATGCCCTTGCGCGGTGTCGTCTCATAAACAATCTCTATACTGTCGCGCCGGCCAAGTGCGGTTTTGCCTTCCGTAAAAACGATAAGCGACGAATCGCGAGAAATGTATCGGACGGGTGCGCCGTTGCAGGCTACGGCTTTTATGTTCAGTTTTATCGCGTCAAAAACTACCGAATCCGTAATACGCAACGGCTGAAATACGTGCGTAACACGCCCGAAAACTTTGCCTGCGGGTGCGTCGAAACGAACGTCGAGTGTCATTCGTTTAATATCCAGCGGATGTTCGCGAGGTTCGGAATTAGGCTTGCGATAATACGTTTCGGTGTGATAATACGGCGTTTGCGCATTAGAATACGATGAGGCGCAAATCAAAAAACATATTGGGAACAGAAGTAAAGATGATGAGCGCATACAAGAAAATAATCAAGATTTGACATAGCCGAATTATTTTTCAAAAATACGAGTTTATTGGCACTTGACTGTTGAATTCAAGTCTTAAATTCAGCAAATCAAGCGTTGAAATGTTCCGTGTTAAAATATTGGATTGTTTTGGGAACTGTCAAAGAGCATCGTAATTAAGCTCGATAATCATTGGCGGCCCCATTATACCGGCTTGGTTGACAGCGCGAACGGTAATTGTGTTTTTGCCGTGCTGAATATGCCATTTGAACTCATCGTCGGATTGAAAGGACTCCATACCGTTAGAATTTATTGCATATCGGCTGAACGACGGCATTGCCTGCTCAAATTTCAAATCAATTTCGGACGAATTTATGGAAACTTGCGTAATATCGGCATGAACTATATTAAGCACAGGATAAACTTTATAGAAATTAGCCGTGGTTTCCAATGAACGAGGCAAGCCCTGATATAATAATTCGGGCGTTTGGTTCGGGCGCAAATAACATAGCGGCGCAAGCCCTGTCATAGATTCCGGGTCTTCCGCATAGTGATTTTCAAGCCGATAATAGAGATAATAAAAATATTTAATCCATTCGCCGGGATAAACCTGCTCGCGCATAAGCCACGATGACGGAAAAACGTACATTTGAACAGAGTCCAAGCGATCATCCAGTATCATATCGCGCAACTCGGCTGCATTCAAAAACATATTTCCGTACTTCCACGCAGCGTTTGTTTGGGCATCGAGATAAATCCATTTACGCAAGTCATTATTCCATACTTCGGCTGCTACATGGCCTTTCGCAACTCCATAAGAAACGCCTTTGCTATGCAATTCTATTACGCGCGCAGGATAGCCCATAGCTTGCAATGTCTGGCTCAAAACAATCGCATATTCTACGCAACGATATGTTACGCCTTGCTCGACAGAGTCCAATATGTCTATTACATCAAATTTCGGCGCTATATTCAGAGGATTATGCTTCCAACGATTATGCACCCAATTCATTATACTGATTTGCTCATCTAATTCGGAAAATCCGGGTTTGCGCAATGTGTCGAGTTTGTATTTTTCACGCAGCTTCACGAATTTTTCATTAGACCACGCATCAAAACCATGAAGTAGCGCAAAACCAAGCCCGGAGTTCTCCCAGCGCGTTATATCGTAACGCTTTAGCACGGCAGCATTATGGCGTGCATTGTCTAATATTCTATCGAAGCGCGGTATATTTCGCAACGAAATAAGGTCGGCATTCTTTTCAAGTTCTTCGCTTTCCGCAAAGCCGGAGCCAACAGCACTTTCAAGCGCGGCAAGAGCCTCCTCTTTTTTGCCGTTCAAGCAGTAATTCACAGCCAGATGATATTTAACGAAAGACCGCAACAAAGGCGAAACGGGCGGCTTGATTGCCAAAATCCGCTGTAAATAGATAATGGCAGAATCGTATTTCTTGTGACTGTAACAAGAAAAAGCCTTGGGAAATATCTCTTGCGCACTTTGCATCGAGGGCAACGTAAGATTGAATTGAGCGCGAGCCGCAATAGTGCAAATCAAAAGTGTAACACACACAGCGGTATATTGCAGGACAACCAAATAATTTAATCGTCCGATAAATTGCTCTGAAATCGAGCGGCGGATGGAATTTATCTTCATTCGTTGTTTATCGTTTGTTTGCGAAAATCATTGCAATGAAAAGCAATGGAAACGATTGTAATCTGCCGGCAAATAAAATACGGTGGCTGTAAAACTACCGATATGACGAAACGAGGCCGAGTTTGGTGAATATGATTACGCAAAACATACACGAAAGAGAGCCGTCTTTTATGTGTCGCATAATCGCCGGATTCTATTTTCCGGGTATTTTGCGAGCTGGAATTAACTTTCCGATTTATTACATCTATCGTTCCGCAGCCGATGAAATCATTATTACTGCTTGCAACTTTCATTGTTACGTCTGCCGTAACTTGCAGTGCCACAATAGATTTGCCCGACTACTTGCTCGACGACAACTCAACCCGTTATCAGCTGCGGCTTACAAACGGCGATATACTTACGGGAACGATAATGGGATTTGCCGATGACTCTACGGACGGCGAAGGGATCCGTTTCCGCACTGTAATAGGCAATGCTACGATATACGCCTCGCAAATAGCGGAGATTGTGCCGCTTGAAGAATCCTATCGCCAGAATCATCGTTTATTTTTAATGCCGTCGGCCGACCCCATAGGTAAAAATCATTTCGCCGGATTATTTGAACTGCTGTTCTTATATGCCGGTGCAGGTTACGGGCCGGTTTCCGTAACGGCGGGGCGAAGCCTTGTACCCGGCCTGACCGGCTCCGAGCAACTATCGCTTTTGAACGCCAAATTTACTTTTTCACAAATTCCGAACGAAACAATGCCCGGCGGTTTTTCTGTAGCAGCAGGAATAAATCTTGCGTGGGCAAATTCGGCCAATCAAATCATACATCCATACTTGGTTTCTACTTTCACTTTGACGAGAACGAGGGTAACGGCCGCTTTTTTCGGTAAATTCGGAGGTGCGGGCGATGCCTTTTTAATCACCGCTGCGCGCTATGGCGAAATTCCGGTGCAATACTCGAACGGCAGTGTCGGGCTTGCATTAGGTATAGATACTCGTTTTTCGGAGCGGCACGGCTTGCATTTTGTAGGCGAATTTTGGAACGCCGACCTGACAAGCCCGCGCAAATCTGCCGCAATGCTTGGGTTGCGCGTAAGTAATACGGCGGTTAGTGCCGATTTCGGCATGGCGTTTTTTACCGCGCCTGCCATCGCTCCTTATTTCGGTTTTTCTTGGACCCCGTTTTGAATTTCACTTTATTTTTCCATCTAATTTTCATTATCTGATTGTGTTTAGAAAATATTAAAACAAGAACTCTATTGTACAAATAATTATTAGAGCCTTTATAATTAACTTTTTTAATTAACTGAATAATAAACAGAAAATGAGCCTTAACGAAAATTCCGTCGCTCCCGATTTTACCGCTGCAAATGATAACGGTAATTCGGCTTCGCTTGCCGACTTTCGAGGAAAATACATTATACTGTATTTTTATCCGAAAGACAATACAACGGGCTGTACCGCCGAAGCTTGCGATTTCCGAGATAATATGAGCGTATTAACCGAATACGGCGCGGCAGTTATCGGAGTAAGTCCGGATTCCGCTAAATCTCATAATAAGTTCCGCGAAAAATATGCCCTGAATTTTATGCTGTTGAGCGACGAAGATAAGGAAATTTGCCGATTGTACGGCGTTTGGACAGAAAAATCAATGTACGGCAGAAAATACATGGGAGTTGAGCGAACAACTTTTCTTATTGATAAGCAAGGACTTATACGCCGTATCTGGCGGAAGGTTAAAGTGCAAGGGCATATTGCCGAAGTATTATCGTTCTTGCAATCTATACAAAATACGGACTCATAAAAATATAAATTCCAAATGTTGCAATATTTAACATTCACATAATAAAATTTTCATGATCCGCAAATGCAGAACGGGCGGATTCAAGTCGTTCAAAATTACAGAAATGAAAAAAAAGAGCAATTATTTAAGAAATACAATTTTAATCTTGAGTTTCATTTTCTGCGTACTTGGAATAAGATCCAATTGGCGCGAATATAATTATCGTAAAAACAGCACGGCTGTAAAAGCCGATATTCTCTCGATTGATATAAAGCCTATGTCGGGTAAGGCGGTAATCAGTATCAATTATGTTATTGCATACAGACGTGATAATTCGGTTGACACATTATCATATTCAACAACCCAAGAACATTTCACAAATAATCCTTTACCATCTGTTGAGAAGCTAAAAGCTAATGCTGTTTATGTTCACTACGTGCCGATTAACAAAAGAAACGAGACCATAGATAAAGAGCGTATTTTTATAAATAGCGGTTATGAGTTGGAAAGCTCTTTTCATACGGGTTGGTTTACGGCAACTGCGTGCATTCTTGTATTCGGCTATTTGCTGCGCCCGAGTATGTTCGGTAGAAAAAATTAGATGCAAAATTCCAATTTTATGTCAATGGAAATACTTCACGAAAATTATCGAACAATAATTTTATCAACAAAAGTCTAACAATTAATTGCAGAATAATATAGATTAATAACCGGACAGGAAATATATAGGGAAAATATCTGTTATAGTCTATACTTATCGGCACATAGCAACATCGCTTTTATGTTCATTTACATTTTATTTGTTGTTCAACAACTTATCGCTTCAAGCTCTCATATTTTCGCAAAAGATGCGGCTATGATAATGCATCCTGTCAACGTGGTGTTCTATCGCGGTGCTTTTGCTGCCTTGTTATACAGTTTGCCGTTATTGTTCAGGCGGCACGAGGCGCAGCCGGTAACGAACAGCGACAAATGGCGTTATCTGTTGCTCGGCTTGATGAATATACCTTTGAGCCAAATGTTTTTCGTGTGGGGATTACGCTATACTACGCCTGCAAACGCCGCGCTTGCATACGCGCTTTCCCCTGCGTTCGTCGCGCTTATCGGCTCAATTTTTTATCGGGAAAAATTATCCGCACAAGTCGTCACGGGAATATCCATAGCCATTGCAGGAACGGCTATCGTGCTGTTTGAGAATGGTCTGGACACTTCGCCGGAATATCTCGCGGGAAACATCATAGAGCTTTGCGCCAGTTTATCTTGGTCGTTTTATACGGTATTGGGGCGTTCGCTATCATTGCGATACGGCGCGATACGAACAACAGGACTTTCCATGCTGACCGGTTTCGCTATTTTTGCTTTATTTATGGCGATTTTTCCACTCGATTTCGAGTTTGCCGCGCCGCCGTCGCTTACATTACGTCAATGGACGGATTTATTGTACTTGGGGCTGATAACGTCCGGCGTAGGCTTCGGGCTTTGGCAATATCTTTTAACTAAACGTTCTTCGGTTCAAGTATCTGTTTTCAACAATTTACAGCCTGTTATCACAACAATTTTAACCGTATTGATTTTTGGTTTGCGTCCGTCATTGGCATTCATTTTGGGAGGCGTGATAACGCTGTCGGGCGTATTGATAACACAAAGAAAATAGTTAGCGGTCATTGCAAACGACAATGCTACAACATTATAACAAATTTGACTAAAATGATTAAGAAGTATTTGGTTTTTATATGTATGACTATTTCGGTGATATTAATAGTAATAGCAGCATTAGCCTATCCAGGTGGATCGTTGCTGGACAAAAATTCTGTGGGCTTTGGCTGGTCAAAAAATTTTATTAGCAATTTATTTGATGCAAAAGCGATAAATGGTTCAGAAAACCCTGGGAGAATTTGGGCAATTCTTGGAATGGCATTCCAATCGGTTGGTTATGGTATTTTTTTTATGAATATGTCGAAAAAGATTTCATTAAGAGTTTGGGTAAATGTTTTAAAATATATAGGATTTGCCAACATTTTTTTAATTTTCTTAATTGCAACACCCTACCACGACCTAGGAACAATTTCAATTGTGTTAACATTGTTTGGACTATTTATAATTACTTTCTTTATCCTAAAGTCAAAACTACATTTACTTAAATTTTTC
>JAANMT010001172.1_pt1 | contig 26400 bp, 20 predicted proteins | sample 7279711 | NCBI WGS metagenome assembly JAANMT01 (sample SAMN14094538, study PRJNA606508) | bioreactor metagenome | isolation source: A lab-scale SPAN reactor treating ammonium-rich wastewater day 1 | place: Ireland: Galway | collected 2017-01-16 | reverse complement strand
CTTTTGATCGATACCCAGGGAAATTGGGGAAATATTTTTACCGGCGATTCTGCCGCAGCAGCAAGATATATCGAGGCGAGGCTTACTCCTTTCGCCCTGGAAGTGGTCTTCAACCCTAAAACCACAGAATGGTCCAAATCTTACGACGGCAGAAACAATGAACCGATTGATCTTCCGGTAAAGTTTCCCTTGCTTTTGGCATCCGGTGTTGAAGGGATTGGCGTAGGACTTTCGACCAAGATCATGCCTCATAATTTCAATGAACTGATCAATGCTTCCATTGCACATCTTAAAGGTAAAAAATTCGAACTTTTCCCGGATTTCCTTACCGGCGGAATGCTTGATGTTTCCAACTACAACGACGGTGAACGCGGCGGAAAAATACGTGCACGAGCCAGAATCATTCAGAAAGAAAAAAATACGCTCTGCATTACAGAACTTCCCTTTGGTAAAAATACCGGCGATCTCATCGATTCCATTATTAAAGCCAACGAAAAAGGGAAGATTAAAATCAAGAAAATTGAGGATAATACTTCTGATACGGTTGAAATCAATATTCATCTCAACAATGATGTTTCGCCGGATAAAACGATTGATGCACTTTACGCATTTACCGATTGTGAAATTCCGATTTCACCTAACGCGTGCGTAATTGTTGGCGATAAACCGGAATTTTTAACGGTTTCAGAAATCCTGAGACGGAATACCGACCACACCGTTGCGCTGCTCAAAAAAGAACTTGAGATCGAACTGCACGAACTTCAGGAAAAATGGCATTTTGCAAGTCTGGAGAAGATTTTTATTGAAAACGAAATCTATCAGGAAATCAAAGGTAAATCTTCTAAGGAAGAAGTATACGAAGCGGTTGACAAAGCCCTGAAACCATTTACAAAAAACCTTCTGCGTGCGGTAACAACTGATGATATTATTAAACTGACAGAACTTCCGTTTATGCGGATTTCGCGTTACGACCAGGATAAGGCCATCGAAAATCTGCTGAATCTCGAAGGAAAAATCGAACAGGTAAAACATCATCTGGCAAATCTTGTTGCTTACGCGATTGATTATTTTCTCAATATCCAGAAGAAATACGGAAAAGGCAAGGAAAGAAGAACTGAACTGAGGATTTTTGATACGATCGATGCCACCAAAGTTGCGGTAGCCAACGAAAAATTCTATGCTAATTTTGAGGAAGGATTTATCGGAACTTCTTTAAGGAAAGACCAGTATTTATTCGACTGCTCTGATATTGATGACATCATTACCTTCCAGAAAGACGGCACCATGAAGGTGGTGAAAGTGGAAGCTAAAACCTTTATCGGCAAAAACATTGAACACGTGGCAGTCTGGAAAAAGAATGACAAACGTACAGTTTACAACATGATTTACCGCGAGGGCAGAGACGGCGCTTATTACATGAAAAGATTTTCGGTAACTGGTGTTACCCGAAACACGGATTACAAGTTGGCTTCGGAGAAAAAGGGTTCAGAAATGCTGTATTTTTCCGCGAATCCAAATGGTGAAGCTGAAGTGGTAAGCGTTTTACTGAAGCCTAACGCAAGAATCAGGAAAAATAAAATGGAGATCGATTTCTCGGATCTCGCCATTAAAGGCCGTGATTCCAAAGGAAATCTGGTGACAAAATATGCCATCAAGAAAATCGATATGAAAGAAGAAGGTCATTCTACTTTGGCGCCGAGAAAAATCTGGTTCGATGATACCGTGAGAAGGCTGAATGCTGATGCCCGCGGCACTTTGCTCGGAAGTTTTAAAGGAGACGATAAAATTCTCACCGTGAATGCGCAGGGCGAGGCAAAACTGGTGACTTTTGACCTGATGAACCGCTTCGATGATGAATATCTGATTCTGGAAAAATGGAATCCGGAACAGCCGATCACGGCAATTTATTTCGATGGGGAGAAGCAGATGTATTTCATCAAGCGGTTTTTACTCGAAAACAATACGAATATTCAGAGTTTTATGCCTTCTGAACATCCGAAGTCATTTATTGAGCAGGTAATTGTCTCAAATAATGCTACAGCTGAAATCGTTTTCGCGAAAGACAAGGGCAAAGAAAAAGATCCTGAAACCATCAGTATTGATGATTTTATTGCGGTTAAAGGCATCAAAGCGATCGGAAACCAGCTTACGAAAAACAAAGTAAAGACGATCAACATTACCATTCCGGAACCTACCGAAGAAATCAATCCTAGTTTTGATGTGGTGGAATCTACGGAAGGTCACATCAGTTTTATTGATGAAGATGTGAAAGGGGACACTGATTTTCCGGATGAGGGAACGATCGGCAGCCTTTTCGACGAAGGATAATTCAATGAACTTAAATTAAAAAGACGCTCCGTTAAAGAGCGTCTTTTTTATGGTGGATGATTTCCTAGAACTTCACAGTGAAGGTCATTTCTTTACCGTTACGAATAACGGTCACCGGAAGTTCGTCACCGGAATTTATTTTCGAAAGACAGTCCATATAGCTGTACACTTCTTTAACTTCACATGTGCCAATCTTTTTAAGAATGTCGCCGGCTTTAATTCCCGCCAGATCGGCAGGCCGTTTTTCCGTAACACCGTCGATGTGCAGACCATCTTTGGAGTCTGCATAACTTGGCATAATTCCCAGCGTTACTTTGTATTTTGGAACTGCTTTGCTCTGCGAAATTTTGGTTCTGGTGAAAGGGATAATTTCTGTTTCAGCCAGAGCGTTAGCTAAATTTAAGACATAACCGGTAATGTTCCGCAAGCCGGTGAAATTGATCCGCTCGGTATCATCAGTGGGTTTATGATAGTCGGTATGCGTTCCGGTAAACAGAAATAAAACAGGAATATCTTTCAGATAAAAACTCGTGTGATCCGATGGGCCAACACCTGCGCTGTCAATGGCTAAATTAAAGCCGGCGGGTTTATATTTACTGATCAATTCCCCGAAAATTGGCGAAGTTCCTACGCCGCCGACGGTTAAATCCTTGTCTTTGTTCAGCCTGCCGATCATATCAAGATTAATCATAGAAACTACGTTCGGATATTTAGTTTTCACCTCCTCAGCAAATTTCTTGGAACCCATTAAACCATCTTCTTCACCTGAGAAAAGTGCGAAAACATAATTTGCTTTTTCTTTGGTTTTATTTTGAGAAAACATTCTGGCGAGTTCCAATACTGCGGAAACTCCGGAAGCGTTATCATCCGCTCCGTTATGGATTTGCCCGTCGGAATTGATCAAGGTAGAGTTGTGGTGCTCATTGAGTCCCAAATGATCATAATGCGCTCCAATCACAATCGTTTTAGATGCTTTATTATCAAGATAACCGATTACGTTACGGCTGTTAATTTTCACAGCAGAACTTTCCTCGTGCGGATTAAGTTTAACATCATAAGTGAAATTCTGGGTAAAGGTTTTTCCGTCAATCGTTTTAAGTTTAAGATTTTTAAATTCTTTGGAAATAAATTCCGCTGCTTTTTTTTCACCTTCACTTCCAGCCAAACGTCCTTTCAGATCGTCAGAAGCCAGATAAGAAACGGTTTTTCTGAGATTTTGTTCTGATATTTCTTCGCGCTGGTCCGTTTCAACCCAATCCGCGATAAAAACATTGGTTTCATGGGATTTCTCCGCCTGTCGGTTACTTGAGAAGACCAGTTTCTTTCCATCGTGTGAAAACATCGGAAATGCGTTGAATTCACTTTCGTAAGTGATTTGAGTTAAATTGCTTCCGTCTAAATCAATGGAATAAATCTGGAAATCGTAACCTCTTGTTGAATGGTGGTTCGATGAAAATAAAATCTTTTGATCCGAAGGATGAAAGTAAGGCGACCAGTTGGCTTTGCCGAGATTGGTAATCTGTTTCAGGCCGGTACCATCGATATTCATGGTGTAAATCTCCATGTTGGTAGGCGCCACCAGGTTTTCTGCGAGAAGATCTTTGTATTCCTTAATTTCCGCTGCTGTGGTAGGTCTTGACGAACGGAAGACCAATTTTTTGGAATCATGAGAGAAAAAGGCGCCGCCATCATAACCCAGCCCGAAAGTCAGCTGCTTCAGATTTTTTCCGTTAATATCCATTCGCCATAATTCCAGGTCACCGCTTCTCGTGGAAGTAAAGACAATATATTTTCCGTCCGGTGAAACCACTGCCTCAGCATCGTAACCGGGTGAATCGGTAAGTTTTTTAGTTATTTTACCGTTTAAATCCGCTTCGTAAATATCGAATTCAGCATAAACCGGCCACAGATATTTTCCGTCTGTGCGAGGTTTGGGTTTTGGTGGGCATTCCTTATTCGCTTCGTGGGTGGAGGCGTAGAGAATATGCTTACCGTCGGGCATGAAAAAAGAACAGGTTGTTCTACCCGTTCCTGTTGAAATAAGATTTAAATTTTTCGTCGAAATATCTTTCTGATTTAAATCTAACAGATAAATCTGATCACAGTGTGCGCCGATTGCTGGATTGGTAACCTGCAGCGTTAGTTTTTTTCCGTCAGGGGAAAAATAAGCTTCAGCATTATCGCCACCGAATGTTAGTTTCTGAATGTTTCTGAGATTTCTCTCCTGAGAGAAAAACAGAGCGGAAGCGGCGATAAACGCAACGCAGAATGACCTTTTTGAATTCATAGGGTTGATATTGGTTGATATCAAATATAATAAAAATTGCCAAAATCTTCTTTGGCAATTTTATGGATATCAATGATTTGTAAATTTTGTCAGTTGACAATTTTGAAAGAAACAAGACGGGTTTCAAGATAATCTAGACCATATACAGCATGACAGATTTCTTTAACCAAACCTAAGCCTTTTTTGTACGAAATGTCCTGCGTTTTGGGTAGAAGACCATTGGTTGTCGAGAGAGGTGTAAATAACCCTTTATAAGGGAATACCGTATAATTTGTTCCTTCTACAGTAATATTAGTTTCGCTTTGCAACTGATATAATACATTGCCTATAAGGGGAGATCCCGGCCCATCGAGTATTGGATTGTTATATGTAAAGTTAAAATCGTTACCGGGATGTAAAACCTGCCCTCCAGTTTCAGTAATTTCAATATTATCCGAAACAGGGTAAGAAACCAAATGTCCTTTTGTGTTTATCCGCAGATATCTGTAGCTCACATTTCCATTTAAATTTGAATATGGGAAGTGAATTTTAGTCCGCTGTTTTGCCAATGTAAAACCCTGGATGTTTGTTGTACTGACAATACTTACAGAATCAACTCTTCCGGTAAATGTTGCAACACTTTGTGGATTTGTGAAGTCAGGACTGTTATAAGTTTTGTAAACCCATTGATTACCAACATTAAGGTTAAAAAAAGGATCCTCGGCAACGTCAAGCGTTGGCGTTTCGTCTGTTCTGCACGATACCGCTGCTAAAAGAACAGTGATAAGCAGTAAGTTTAATGTTAATTTCATAGTTTTTTTCATATTTAACGTAAATAAATATTAATTATTTTGTTAAATTAATAGAAAATACGCAAAATAAAAAAATTACCATTAAAAAGGATATCCGAAAGCAAAATTCAGTACGGGTTTCCAGGTGCTTCCTAAAACCCATCGGTCACCAACCGGTTGGTTTGGATCGTAAACTTTATAAGCAGCATCAAGTCTCAGCGTGATGTAGGCTACATTTACTCTAAGTCCAAGCCCTGTCCCAACTCCCATTTGGGATAAAAATTTATTGAACTTAAATTCGTCTCCAAAACCGCTGTCTTTTAAACTCCAGATATTCCCCGCATCGATAAACGCAGCTCCTTCGAACATAGGTGTAAAAGGCATTCGATACTCAATGTTGGTGGTAAGCTTTACATTATCCATGACGTACGAACGTATCTTCTCGTCGAGTTGCGAATCAGCAGGACCAAGTCCGCCAAAAACTCTCCAGGCGCGTATATCATTGGAGCCACCGTTAAAATATGATCGTACAAATGGCATTGTCGATGAGTTTCCGTACGGAATTCCGACACCAATAAACTGACGCAAGGCTAAAGTGTGCTTATCATTAAAAAATGTAAAATACTTCCGAACATCAACGTCAAACTTCACGAACTGAGAATACGGAATATCAAAAATCTTCTTCGTCTCTCCTGAAACAACTCCGGCTACTTTCGGGCTGCTGCTGAAGAGATCAAGAGCGTTGCCGGCCACCTCGAACTTAGCATTTAAATAGAATGGATTAGGTCTGTCTTTCTTTCCGATTTCATTATAAATTACATTATAAATCATGGAAGAAATAAGTACGTCCTGCGTTTGGCGGTCTTTATTGATAAGTGACTGTCGGAATGTATTGTAAAGCGAAAGTTCATCTCCCGCCAAAGAATTCTGGTAACTGGTATCGTTCAAAATAATCGTGGAAAATTCATCTGAACTGATTTGTCCGTTTTCGAAGGACTGGTACAGATCAGGTGAATATGTCTGGAACATATTCTTTCTAACCTCCGCATCAGCCGGAAAAAAGTCGTAATAGCGGTCTTTGTTTTTAGTAATACTCAGCTGGGTGTTAAAGAGCGATAAGCGGTGCGAAACTATATCGTTTACATTCGCAAAATAATTTAAACCTGCATTGAAACCAATCCTGCCCAAACCAATATTATCCTGTATTGAAGTTCCCAGTACAATGGACGAGGTGGGAGAGTAGCGTTTCGGGATGAGTTTCCACGTTTTGAACGGCATTAAAAGTCTCGGAAAGTTCAGTGATGCCTGAGCAGAAATTTCGTAGGCAAGGCTACGTTTATCGGTGTTTTTTGTGTTAACCACCGATCCGAAAATTCCGGAAACACTGGTAATTAAGTTTTCGGCACCGCCAAAAACATTACGGGTGGTAAGATCCACAGAGGGCGAAATACCGAAATTGAGGATTTGGGAATAATTAATATCGGTTGCAATCTTTAAATCATATTTTGGCAGTGGAGCCAGGAAATAGCTGACATCTAAAATACTGTCGTTTTCTTGGCGAGGAATTTCATCGTACTTTATGATGCTGAAATTGTTCATGGAAGTAATATTTCTCTTCGTCAGATCAAGGTTTCTTTGCTTGTACACATCACCTTTCTTCAAGATAATCGGTCGCCAGAGAGACATGGTTTTAAACTGGTCATCAAGCCGGTAAAAATTAATTCCTAAAAGAGAATCTTTCACGGTTTCTGTAGAGTCAGCAAGTTTTTCTAACAGGTGAACTTTAATATCCCCAATGGTTGTGATTTTGTAACGGGAATCCATGGAATCTTTGTGAATGTCCATCGTCAGCGGCACCTGTTTACGGTTTTGGAGTGTATCTGCGGTGAAGTAAATCTCTTCGTTTGAATTATTAAATTTGTAATATCCACGCTCTTTCATCAGGTCATTAATCCTTTTCACTTCTTTTTCCAGAGTACTCTGATCGAGAATTTCTTTGCCTTTAACCAGACTTTTGGTTAAATCTTCTTCATAAATGCGTCGGATATTAGGATCAGGAATATTATAGTAATAATCGCTGATGTAAGTAGGATCTTTGTGCGTAATAAGATAATTCACTTCCGCTTTTTTATCCGCTGAATCCAAATCATGACTGAATTTTACATCAGCATCCCAATATCCTTTAAAAACAAAGAATTTGCGGATCGAGTTCGCGCTTGTCTCGGTTTTTCCCTGGTCCAGAATTACAGGTGGCTGACCGATATTGTGCATGAATCTTTCGTAAAACAAGCTTTTTCCTACATATTCCGGGTGATTATATTTAATAAAAAGTGAATCGCGAAGTTTCTGGTCCCTCATTTCTGATGGATAGGTCATATATTCATTCAGGATTGAATCGTATTTAGGATCTGTAGCGTTGTACATCCAAAGACCGATCGGGAAGAGAAAAAGCTGCTTTTTGTTAGGTTTCTGGCTTACATAATTGGGAATTTCATCTACGAGCAGTTTACCATCCTCGAATCTGTAGTTGTTTTTTGTGAGTAAATATTCTCCATCGGGAACTTTCTTTGTCGTGCTGCAGGCGTACAGAAAAAGTACAGTAATTGCAGAAGCGAAAAATAAGTAATACTTTTGAAAATATTTTGATAAATGCTTACGGCTCATAAAATAAAGATTTTACAGTCTCTAGACAAGAAGAAGTTCAGACAAAAATACAATTTGTTTTTGGTTGAAGGTAATAAAACAATTAAAGAAATTCCCTTTTCCCGTTACAAAATCAGTGAAATTTTCACCGTAAATGCTCAGGAATTTTCGATTGAAAATGTAAATATTTCCACTGTTTCCCCAACCGAATTAAAAAAAATAAGCTTTCTGCAACATCCCAAGGATTCTGTTGCGGTTTGCAAACTCATTGCAGCAAAAACTTCGCCAGACATTTCTATTGAACTGGTTTTGGACGGAATTCAGGATCCGGGAAATCTCGGCACCATCATCCGTCTTGCGGACTGGTTTGGCATCGAACAGATTTTCTGCAGTGAGGATACCGTTGATGTTTACAATCCAAAAGTGATACAGGCGAGCATGGGTTCTTTTCTTCGGGTAAATGTAGTTTACGGAGCTGTTCAGGATTATTTGCAAACTTCTCCCTTGCCAGTGCTTGGGACAGATATGGAAGGAGAAAATCTGTATACTTACCCGTTTCCAGAAAAATTCCGACTTGTTCTTGGTAACGAAGGCAATGGTATGCGCCCTGAAACTGAAGCGCTTATTACCCAGAAAATTACCATTCCTCGTTTCGGAAAATCCCGTGCTACAGAAAGCCTGAATGTTTCGATGGCGGCCGGAATTATCCTAGGACAAATCTTTTCAGAAAAATAAAAAACCGCATCGCGGTTTTTAATTAAATTAACTGTTCCATACTGGAAGCAGTTCTGTTTCGCTGATAGTTTTCAAGTTTTTCCCGAACATATCTTAGTGCAATGGGAGCTAAGTAAATAAGTGCTACGCCGATTATTTTTTTCTTCCAACTTGTGTTGTAGAGACTTTTTCGGGCATAATTTCCCACAAAAGTTACTGCGCCAATCTTGAGAGCGTTTTCAACTAAATTCATTCCGGCGTCGCTTTTGGCAAATCCATAAACTGCATTACGGTTGAGAACTGTATCTTTTATACTGGTCGAAAATTCTTTCACAATCTCATTGGTATTAAGCGAGACACTGGTTTCACCATCCGGCTTAATTTCCTCTTTCAGATATTTATCTGTAAAACCGTTGGTAAAGGCGCTCAAACTTTCTTTAGTGTTGTCGAAGGTGATTAAATCCTCAATTTCTGCGACTTCACTTTTAAGTAACTGTTTTTTACGTCGGAGTTCTTCCAGGCTGCTGTATTTCGTTCCCATTAATTTAGCTGTTTAGTGATTGAATAATTTTATTTGCCACGGCATTCTTGATGGAATTTCGTGCAAGAAAAACGATTAAAATAATCAAGAGGTAAAAACCTGCCATGATCAGCAGACCGTATGCATAATTCCCTAGATATGAACCTATAAGTAATCCGAGACCGATATTGAACAATATTAGAAAGAACAATCCCGCAACAACGGCAATAGCTAAAAAAGTAAAAGTTCCTGCGGTGACCGATGATTTTTCTGTCGCCTCCATTTTCAGCAGATCTAACCGTTTTTCAGCATATTCTTTTACAAGGTCAAGCATAATATTTTTGTTTAAAGTTACAAAAAAAGGAACTTAGAATTAAAGTTCCTTTTTATTTAATGGAATAAAACGGAAATTCAATTAAGATTTCAATCCGTCTAATTCATTTTCTACGTCTTTCACAACCTCAGTTGTTTTAGCGATCGCCTGGTCTTTGTATTTATCGTAACCTTCTTTTACGGAAGATACCACTTTATCAGCAGTTTCTTTAACCTGAGAAGAAATGTTACCATACTGATCTCTTACTTTTCCGGAGACATCCTGAAACTGCTCTTTTGCTTTTTCAGAAACTCTTCCGTACTGATCAACAGCCTGATCTTTCACTTCGTTTGCTTTGTTTTTGATTTTTTTTCTGGTTTCAGATCCTTCTTCAGGAGCGTAAAGCATCCCCAGAACTACACCTGCTGCAGCGCCCGCAAGTAAACCTGCCAAAACTCCTGCCGCATTATTTCCTTTCTTAGACATTTTAGATAATTTTAATAGTTAATAATTAAGTGTTTGATGTGATTTTCATCTTCCATAAAGTTAACAATTAATATACCAATTAAAAAATCTGCCATCTTAAAATTATGTTAAAACTCTTTGATATATGAAAGAATCAGTGCTATGGTCTCCTGTTTTGTAAGTGTAGAGTTATCGATAAGAATAGCATCGTGTGCCTGTTTCAGCGGAGCCACCTCACGGGTACTGTCAATCTTGTCACGGGTAATCAGGTTTTGTCGCACTTCATCTTCATTACTTTCCATACCCATGCTCTGAAGTTCAAGAAAGCGACGTTTTGTCCGTTGCTCAATACTTGCTGTCAGAAAAAATTTATAATCGGCATCCGGCAACACAACCGTCCCAATATCTCTACCGTCCATTATCACCCCGCCGTTCGAAGCAATTGACCGCTGTGTTTCCATCAAAAAGTCACGAACTTCTTTTTGGCAGGCAATTAAACTTACCTGTGATGATACTTCATTAGATCTGATTTCTTTTGAAATATCGCTGTCATTAAGAAAGAGTACAAGCTCGGTTTCTACTTCTTCAAAACGGAGTTTAATTTCATTTAACTTAGAAAAAAGCAGTTCCAAATCAATCGTACCATTTGCATTTGCATCACTGCAGTTTTTTATGGCAAAATAAGTAATTCCTCTGTAAAGTGCACCTGTATCCATATGAACAAGCCCTAACCGCTGTGCAATAATTTTAGATATTGAACTTTTTCCGGTCGATGAATAGCCGTCGATGGCGATAACAGGTTTTCTCATGCCGCAAATTTCATCATTTTTTTTGAATTTGCGAAACCGATTATAGGAAGAAAATAAGTTTTGAAAGGAAATTACCGTCGGTTTCCACCAACTTCAATGAGGTCTAGAGTAAGACCGAACAGATTTACATTCGAGGAATTGTGGTAGCGTACATGGGCATAATCAAAACGGAACGAAGAAATTTTGATCCCGAAACCTGCAGAAAGGCCCGAAAAACTGCGCTGGTCTAATACAGCCAATTCGTTACCCCGTTTTACGTTATAACCAAATCTGATATTAAATGCCTGCTGCGGAAACAGTTCGGCACCGAAGGAAAGGTGGTCTGTTATTTTACGGCTCCAGCTGATTTCCTGTCCGTTGTTGTTGTAATCCTGAGAAATATTCAGTTTCTGCAGATCATGAGCCGTGATTGTAAGTGCCACAGGAAATTCGTCTAAAATTTTAGTGTAACCCAAATCCACACGGAAAGCTACATTTTCCCGAAGACCGTTAAAAGTTTTAAACTGATACCCAAAATTCCTGAACACCAGTGCCACCGTCTCATTACTTTGTCTGTTATGGTAAGTTACACCGGCATTGCCAACAACTGCCATCGAGGTATAATTATCTATTCTTGAAGAGACAAAATTTGCACTTCCGCCGATGGTCCAGTCTTCATCAAACTGATAAGCGTAGCCCAGTCCAATTGAGGCATCCATGGCACCAAATTCGCCGTCAATAACTGCGCTTTCGTCTGTTCTGGGCATTTTTCCGTAATCCATATACCGAGCATTCAGACTTACCAAATGGCCTTCTTCCAAATCTTTTACATAACTGATCGTTCCGTATTTTGAGTCGGAAAGGTAAGAGGCATAATTAAGCGAAATCATTTCATCCTGCTCCAGATTCATAAGACCAGGGTTTACCCCTGCAAAACTTACATCGTAATCCCGCACAGAAACCGCATCACCTCCCAGAGCGGCTTGCCGCGCTGATACCGGAATATTAAGGAAAGGATAAACATTTGTTCCTTCCTGGGCTAACAAAAGGGTAGTAATTAACAGAAGCGAAACAGAAGCAGTTTTTTTCAAATTTGTATTTATGTTTGCAAAAATAATTTTTTTAAAAAATTATCAAAAATTTTTCTCTGTAAATATAATTCTATTAACGAGATTATTTGCGTTTCATTATATTTGCAGAGCAAAAATAGAGATAAAAGATAAAAAATGAAATATAAAAGAATTCTGCTTAAACTTAGCGGTGAAGCTTTAATGGGAAACCGACAGTACGGAATCGATAATGACCGGCTGAAAGAATATGCTGCGGAAATAAAAAAAGTGGTAGATAAAGGCTGCGAAGTTGCCATTGTAATCGGTGGTGGAAACATCTTCCGTGGTTTAGCAGGAGCTGCAACCGGTATGGACCGTGTTCAGGGCGATTATATGGGAATGCTGGCAACCGTAATTAACGGGATGGCGCTACAGGGCGCGCTTGAAGATGCCGGAATTTACACCAGACTACAGTCCGCGATTGAAATGGATAAAGTGGCAGAACCTTTTATCAAAAGAAAAGCAACCAGACATCTGGAAAAGGGAAGAGTGGTAATTTTCGGTGCGGGTACAGGAAATCCATACTTTACAACCGACACTGCAGCAACGCTGAGAGCGATTGAAATTGGCGCTGATGTAATTCTAAAGGGAACAAGAGTCGACGGAATTTACGATTCAGATCCCGAAAAAAACGAAAATGCTGTAAAATTCAATTCCCTCACCTTTGATGAAGTATACGAAAAAGGTCTGAAAGTGATGGATATGACTGCCTTCACACTGAGCCACGAAAACAAACTCCCCATCATTGTTTTCGATATGAATAAAGAGGGAAACCTTCTTAAAATCGTAGAAGGAGATAATATTGGTACCTTAGTTAATATATAAATCAATTCAAATAATTTACTGCAGGCCATTTCGTGAATGATGATTCTAGAAAGTCCTGAATTAAACCGGAAAACAAAACGCTATGGAAGATTTAGAGATGATTATTGATATGGTGAAGCAGGAAATGGATGCAGCCATGAAGCATTTGGATCACGCTTTTCAGAAAATCAGAGCCGGACGGGCATCTACAACAATGGTTCAGGACGTAATGGTTGAATATTACGGTGCGCCAACGCCCATCAACCAGGTTGCCAATGTGATGGTTCCCGATGCGATGACGATTTCCATACAGCCGTGGGACCGAACAGCAATTGGAGCGATCGAAAAGGCGATTATCAATTCAAACCTGGGGTTCGCGCCAATGAACAATGGGGAAAATATTATCCTCAATGTACCACCATTAACTGAAGAAAGAAGACGTGAACTTGCAAAACATGCAAAATCTGAGACGGAATCCACAAAAATAACCGTCCGCAACGCGCGGCAGGATGGGATGAAGGAACTGAAAAAATTAGACGGAGTTTCCGAAGACCTTATTAAAGATGCAGAGGAAAAAATTCAGGTAGTAACAGACAAGTATGTGAAAATGTGCGATGAACACTTGAAAGTGAAAGAAGCAGAGATTATGAAAGTGTAACTTTCAAAAAAAATATATTAAAAAGCCCTGAATTTTCAGGGCTTTTTTCATTTTCTAATCGTGGCTTTTTTCGGCAAAAGCAAAAATATTACCCAGTTTTATCTTAGAGTAACCATAAGACTTAATCTTCGAAGAATTGATCATTGCCTTCGCCAAAATATCCGTAGGTAAAGGTTTTTGTTGGGTAAACACACCGAATTTGTTGGCAAAACGGATGATTTTTCCGCCCAAAACTTCCCCGGTTCTTTCGGAATTTTTTCTGTCGAGCATTCCGGGCTGGAAAATCATTAATTTGTTAAAATGTAATGCTTTGATGCTCTGCTCCAGTTCACCTTTCATCCGCGAATAGAAAATTTTTGAATTGGGATTTGCGCCGTACGATGAAACCAGGATATAATCATCCACACTATTTTCTTTCGCAGTTTTTGCAAAATTATACTGGTAGTCATAATCTACTTTTCTCTGCGCTTCTTTGCTTCCTGCAGCTTTCAGCGTAGTTCCCAGGCAGGAAAAAGCGACGTCTCCTTTCACCAGATCTTTCCATTCTTCAGGTTTTTCGAAATCGACGATATGCGTTTTGAGTTTAGGATTATCTAGGGACACGGGTTTGCGCACAAAGATATTTACCTCTTCATAATCCTTATCATTCAGTAGTTGATTAACCAAATCTTTTCCCGTTGCGCCGGTTGCGCCAATAACAAGTGCTTTCATATCTATAAATATTAGCGGTAAGTAATCTCAAACGAACAATTTTCGCATCTTTAAAATTACTAAATTTGTTTGAAAGTCTGAACTGTACACCCCTCTCATTATATAAAATATGGATGCCAACGAAATTCTGGATTACTGTCTCGCCAAAAAAGGGGTAGAAGAAACTTTTCCCTTCGATAAAGAAACATTGGTGATGAAAGTGGGAGGAAAGATGTTTTTACTGATGTCTCTTGAAAAACAGCCTTTAAGTATCGCAGTAAAAACAGATCCTGAATGGAGTGCCGAACTGCGGGAAAAACATCCCCAGATTACCGGCGCTTATCATATGAACAAAACCCACTGGAATTCGGTGGAATGCGATGGTTTGAAACGCGATTTAATTATGAAATTAATCGATTCTTCTTATGATCTAATCTTAAATTCCTTGACTAAAAAGAAGAGGGAAGAGGTTTTAAATTTGTTATGATTTAATTAAAACTGAAAGTTTTCAGTAAGTCTTTTGTCTTCATCCAGTCTTTCAATAAGTTTTTCCAGACTTTCGAATTTGATTTCATTATGAAGGAATTCACGGAAATTCACTGAAATTTTTTTGTCATAAATATCACTGTCAAAATCCAGGATATACACTTCCACAGAAAGTGATTTTCCTTCGACCGTAGGATTGGTGCCGATACTCAGCATCCCTTTAAATTGTTGTTCTTCACTAAAAACATCAACAATATAAGCCCCGTTTTTAGGTAAAATCTTCATCCGATTGACCAAAATATTTGCAGTGGGATAGCCGATTGTTCTGCCCAGTTTCTTGCCATGAATCACTTCTCCGGAAACTGAATAATGGTAGCCAAGCATTTCATTGGCTGCATTGATATCAGCATTCGTCAGTGCATTTCTTACCTGAGTAGAGCTGATGTGGGTGTCCAGAAAATCTACCGCTTCAACCTGCTCAACTTCAAATCCAAAATCGGGACCCATTTTCTGGAGCAGCTTAAAATCACCACTCCGGTTTTTCCCAAAAGTATGATCGTGGCCGATAATTAAGTGCCTTACGTTCAGTTTCTCAACCAGAATCTGTTTCACAAATTCTTCGCCGTTTAAATTCCTGAATTCTTCATTAAATTCTTTCAGAAAAAGATGCTGTACACCATTTTTTTCGAGCAGATAGGTTTTTTCTTCAATTGTATTCAAAAGTTTTAAATCATCATTCGGACTGAAAACTGTTCTGGGATGTGGCCAGAATGTGAGAATCGCTGACTCTAAACCTTTGTGTGCAGCTGCGGAATTCAGATTTTTGATGATGGTCTGATGCCCGCGGTGAACCCCGTCAAACATTCCGATGGAAAGTGCCAAAGGCGTTTTTTCGTGATAATCGTGAAGGTTTTTGATGATTTTCAAAAGAAGAAATTTTGATGCTGCAAATATGATAAAAATCTTCTTTTAAAGCAATTGCAGAATTGGGAACTTTCATTATATTTGCACTCAAGAAAAAAATTAGCAATGGCAAACCAAATTAAAGGAAAAATCTCTCAAATTATCGGTCCTGTACTCGATGTAGTATTCGCAGATGCTGCGGAACTTCCGAAGATCTATGATGCACTGGAAATTTTGAAGGCGGATGGTAATAAAGTAATTCTGGAAGTAGAACAACATATTGGTGAAGACACTGTAAGATGTATCGCAATGGATGCAACTGATGGTCTGCAAAGAGGGCAGGAAGTTATTTCGCAAGGAAGACAAATCACCATGCCTACAGGAGATGCCGTATATGGCCGACTGTTTAATGTAGTTGGAGATGCTATCGACGGGATTTCTGAAGTTTCCAAAGAAAACGGTTTACCGATTCACCGTGAGGCTCCGAAATTCGATCAGCTTTCTACTTCAGCAGAAGTACTGTTTACAGGAATTAAAGTAATCGATTTAGTAGAACCTTATTCAAAAGGTGGAAAAATTGGTTTGTTCGGTGGTGCAGGTGTTGGTAAAACAGTATTGATCCAGGAATTGATTAACAATATTGCGAAAGGCCACGGTGGACTTTCAGTTTTCGCCGGAGTAGGCGAAAGAACAAGAGAAGGAAATGACCTTTTAAGAGAAATGCTTGAATCAGGCATTATTAAATATGGCGACGAATTCATGCACTCTATGGAAAATGGAGGATGGGATTTATCTAAAGTTGATCTGGAAGAAATGAAAGACTCTAAATGTACTTTCGTTTTCGGACAAATGAACGAGCCGCCTGGAGCAAGAGCACGTGTTGCACTTTCAGGTCTTACAATTGCGGAAAACTTCCGTGATGGTGACGGACAGGGACAAGGAAGAGATGTACTTTTCTTCGTTGATAACATCTTCCGTTTCACACAGGCAGGTTCTGAGGTATCCGCACTTCTAGGTCGTATGCCTTCAGCAGTAGGTTACCAGCCTACATTGGCATCTGAAATGGGTGCGATGCAGGAAAGAATTACTTCCACTAAAAACGGTTCTATTACATCTGTACAGGCGATCTACGTACCTGCGGATGATTTAACGGATCCAGCTCCGGCTACTACATTTGCTCACTTAGATGCAACTACGGTTTTGGACAGAAAAATTGCTTCATTAGGTATTTATCCTGCGGTTGATCCTTTGGCTTCAACTTCAAGAATCCTTACTCCTGAAATCTTAGGTGATGAGCATTACGACTGTGCACAGAGGGTAAAAGAAATCCTTCAGAAATACAAAGCTTTACAGGATATCATCGCGATTCTTGGTATGGAAGAACTTTCAGAAGACGATAAACTTTCAGTTTACCGTGCAAGAAAAGTTCAGCGTTTCCTTTCTCAGCCTTTCCACGTTGCAGAACAGTTTACAGGTCTGAAAGGTGCTTTAGTTGATATTAAAGATACCATTAAAGGATTCAACATGATCATTGACGGTGAATTAGATCATTTGCCAGAAGCTGCTTTCAACCTTAAAGGAACTATCGAAGAAGCGATTGAAGCTGGTGAGAAAATGTTAGCGGAAAACGCATAAACAGCTTTTGGCTTATTGCCCATAGCGATTAGCCAAAAGCCAAAAGCAATTTATAATGAATATAAAGATACTAACCCCGGAATTTGTAGTTTTTGAAGGCGATGTAAAATCAGTTTTACTTCCCGGAAAAAATGGCGACTTCCATATCATGAAAGATCACGCCGCAATCGTAGCTTCATTAATCGGTGGAAAAGTAAGAGTTTTTACCAATGATATCGATGAAAAATACGAAAAGCATTTCACGAAAGAGAACGAAAAAGAAAGCGTATTTTCTTTCCCTGTGAAAAGTGGAGTAATCGAATTCAGCAACAATAAAGGAATTATTCTCGCAGAATAATTTAACTTTAATCATCATAAAATCCCGTTCTTTAAAAGAGCGGGATTTTTTATTTTTAGTTTTGATTAAGGCTAAAGACTCAGAATAATGCCGTTTTCTCTGAGTTGCTGCACCGGTTTTGAAAACCAGAACAGTTCAAAATCATCGAATGACTCTTCAAAATTATTTTTCAGTTGCAGAAGTGTAGTTTTCTGGGGTTTTTCAATTGGATTTTCCTGAATAATATTTAAAAGCCACTGTGCTTTTTCCTGATCAAGCTCAATCTTTACGATATTGGTATTCAAATGGAAGGTGAGCTGCGAGACGTTCCAGGAGTTTCCTTTTTTGCTTTTCACAGAATTTTCCACAACGGGATTTTTGGCCAGAAAAATAATTTTTGAATTCCCTTTGAATTTAAAATCATCCTCAACCAACAAACAGTCATGAATGTAATCCGGATGGATGTTTGTATTTGGGATTTTAAAATCGAACCAATCCTGCAGCGGCATTTCGAAATTGATTCCGTGCATGAAATTAAAAAGCGATTTTTTTAATCCGAATCCAAATTTACTGTGATCAATTCCAGTTTCATCAATAAAATCAATATCGTTATTGGCAAACCGAATCTCTCTCTTTTCAGGTTTTACACCGAATTCTTCGGGACTGATTCCGATAGGCGAGTGTGCAGTCATTGAAAACTGATGCCAGAAACCGCTCTGCAGAACTCCCATTTCAAAAAGCTGGCGCACCATTTCCAGTGAATCCACAGTTTCCTGAACCGTTTGTGTAGGAAAACCATACATTAAATAGGAGTGAACCATAATCCCTGCTTCGGTAAAATTCCTGGTTACTTTCGCAACCTGCTCTACAGAAACTCCTTTGTCAATAAGTTTGAGAAGGCGGTCGCTGGCAACTTCCAGACCACCTGAAACTGCTACGCATCCTGAAAGTTTCAACAGATAACATAAATCTCTGCTGAAACTTTTTTCGAATCTGATATTAGTCCACCACGTAACAACTAAATTTCGGCGAAGGATTTCGAGCGCAACTTCCCGCATAAGCGCTGGTGGAGCGGCTTCGTCTACAAAATGAAATCCCGTTTCACCCGTTTTCGTAATTAATTCCTGCATCCGGTCTACCAGTATCTTTGCCGATACAGGTTCGTATAATCTGATATAATCAAGAGAAATGTCGCAGAACGTGCATTTCCCCCAATAACAGCCGTGGGCCATAGTAAGTTTGTTCCATCTTCCGTCGCTCCATAAACTGTGCATAGGATTCGCGATTTCTATCACGGAAATATAGTGTTGCAGCGGCAAATCGGAATAGTCGGGAGTGCCAATTTCAGACTGTTTATAGTCTGTTTTAAGGGAATTATTTTGATAGATTACTTCGCCATTGTCCAACAGAAAGGTTCTCTTAAATTCAGTGTTGTCGACATTCTCAAGGTTTTTATGCAGAAGCTCAACCGGGAGTTCGCCATCATCTAAAGTGATATAATCGAAGAACTCGAAAACTCGTGGATCTTTAAGCTCTCTTAATTCAGTATTCGGAAAACCGCCTCCCATCGCGATTTTAACTGAAGGAAAATTTTGTTTAATAAATTTTGCACAACGGAAAGCGGAATATAAATTTCCCGGAAAAGGGACCGAAAAACAAACAAGTTTTGGTTGTATCGACTCCAATTTTTGCTGAAGAATGCTCAGCGTAATTTCATCAATGAAAGTATTGGATCCTGACAGTTTCAGATATAACTCATCAAAGGAATTCGCACTTCTGCCAAGGCGTTCTGCATATCTGCTGAACCCGAAATCTTCATCAATACATTCAACAATAAAGTCTGAAATATCTTCTAAATAAAGAGTGCAAAGATGTTTTGCCTTATCCTGCAAACCCATGTTTCCGAAAGCAAATTCCAGATCATCTATCGTGTTGAAGCGGGATGCTTCGGGTAAAAAATTCATGCTGCAGACCTGTCGCGCCAATGTTGGGTTTTGTCCCTGAAGAAAAAGAATAACTTGATCGATCGTTTTGATGTATTCTTGTTTTAAAGTCCATATTCTTTGCGCGTTTGCTGAGTATCTTGCAAGATCTGGTTCCGTACTGAATAGATTCTGTAGCCCTTCACGTGAAAAAACTTTTAAAATTACTTCAATTCCTAAATCCATCTGAAAGCTCGGAATCTCTTTGGAGTTTAGGAAACCCTTAAGGTAAGCCGTTGCGGGATAGGGAGTATTGAGTTGTGTAAAAGGTGGCGTGATGAGCAGAAGGTCTTTCAAAGGAATGTTTTTGCAAATTTATTTTAAATCTTTCAGATACTGTCGCTTGTAATCATTAAAAAACCGTTGGCATCAGATCCAACGGCTCTCTTCAAATATGCTTTGTGATGATTACAGATCAAAATCTCCGGCTGCTTCGGGCTGATAAATGATCTCGTCGATGATAATTTTTGTGGTTCCGGAAGGAACAATCCAGTCGATTTCATCATTCACTCCATAGCCGATCAAGGCTGCCGCAACAGGGGAAAAGATGGAAACTTTACCGTTTTTAAAATCTGCCTGAGCCGGATAAACGATCTGAAACTGCATTTCTTTCTGGTTATTTTCAAAGTGAAACTTCACGATGGAATTCATCGTCACCACATCGGACGGAATTTCCTCTGAAGGGACTACTTTCGCAGAATGCAGTTCTTTCAGCAGCTTTTCTGCTTCGTCTTTTTTGATACTGCTGTTTTGTTTGGCATCGCTAATTGATTTGTGTATTCGGGTGAAATCCTGTTTGGTGATTAAAATCTGTTTCATCTTGTTATTTTTATAAAAATTTTGTTAATGGTGTTTTTTAAACTTCACAGTGGGGTAATAAAAAACCGCCTGAATTTTTCAAGCGGTATATAGTAAAATATAAATACTGAAAAATTCTATGTTGATTTAAAGGATAAACCTTTTTCTTCAAGTAATTTCTGCTCCTGCTCCTTGTAGAAACCTGAGGTAAGTTTATCGTGAATGGCATCAAATGCATCCAGGGTTTCATTAATTTCTGCGTCCGTATGAGATGCAGTAGGAATTAATCGCAATAAGATCATCCCTTTCGGTATTACCGGATAGATTACAACTGAAGTAAATATACCGTAATTTTCTCTCAGATCTTTTACCAGTAAAGTAGCTTCAACAGTAGAACCCTGCATCATTACAGGAGTTACACAGGTATCTGTACCGCCAATATTGAATCCTCTTTCTATCAACCCATTCTGGAGCTTATTTACGTTTTCCCAAAGTTTTGCTTTGATTTCCGGTCTTGATCGAAGCAAATCCAATCTTTTCAAACCTCCGATTACCATTGGCATTGTTAAAGATTTTGCGAAAACCTGAGAACGCAAATTGTATTTTAAAATTCTGATGATATCTGCATCACCTGCGATAAATGCACCAAAGCCGGCCATTGATTTCGCGAAGGTTGAAAAGTAAACATCGATCTGATCCTGGCAACCCTGTTCTTCACCAGCGCCGGCACCGGTTTTCCCTAATGTTCCAAAACCATGAGCATCATCGACCAAAAGTCTGAAATTGAACTTCGATTTTAGGGCACAGATTTCTTTAATTTTCCCCTGCATTCCGCGCATCCCGAAAACACCTTCAGTAATCACAAGAATACCGCCGCCTTGCTCTTCAGCAACTTTGGTAGCTCTTGCAAGGTTCTTTTCTAAACTCGCAATATCGTTATGTTTGTACGTGAAACTTTTACCCATATGAAGGCGGACTCCATCCACGATACACGCATGCGAATCTGCATCGTACACAATGACGTCATGACGGCCTACCAAAGCGTCGATGGTAGAAACCATTCCCTGATAACCGAAATTCAAAAGATAAGCTGATTCTTTACCAACAAATTCTGCCAATTCCTTCTCCAATTGCTGGTGTTGAGCAGTTTCACCGGACATCGCTCTTGCGCCCATAGGGTAGAACATTCCGAATTCAGCAGCTGCTTTTGCATCAGCCTCTAAAACTTCGGGATGATTACACAACCCTAAATAATCGTTAGCACTCCAGAAAACAACCTCTCTGCCCTGAAATCTCATTCGGGGGCCGATAGGTCCTTCAAGTTTAGGGAAAACGAAATATCCTTCTGCATAATCTGCAAACTGCCCGAGTGGTCCTGGATTCTGGCGTAACCGATCAAAAATATCTGTCATTATTTTATAAGATTTTTTAATTTTTATATAGAGAACAAAGTTAACAAAATTTGAACAAAAAGAACCTTTTTGTAAGCTACAAAAAGGTTTATGTGATATATTTCACAGTTTATTACTTGATTATTTCAGTTTTGAAAACTTCGTCGTAATTGTGAACACAATTGTTGATGAATCCCTGTTCCTCCATCCATTTATCACTGTAAACCTTAGTGATATATCGGGAACCGTGATCGGGGTAAATAGCTACCACAACATCATCCGCTGAAAATTCATGGGAGCCGGCGTACTGTATAAGACCCTGCGTAACAGCGCCTGTGGTATAACCTCCCATAATGGCTTCTTTCAGAGCAATTTCGCGGGTTCGGTAAGCGGACATTTCGTCATTTACGCGTACGAATTCATCTACTTTGTCGAATAATAATGCTGCGGGAATTAAATTTTTGCCCATCCCTTCAATTTGGTAAGGGTGAATTTCGTCTTCATTGATTTTTCCGGTTTCGTGGAAACCTTTAAGGATAGACCCTGACGCGTCGACACCAATTACTTTAATATTTGGATTTTTCTCCTTCAGAAATTTAGCTGAACCTGATAACGTTCCGCCGGTTCCTGTACATGCAATAAGATGCGTAATTTTCCCTTCTGTCTGTTCCCAGATTTCAGGTCCTGTGGTTTGATAATGTGCATCAATATTCAGTACGTTAAAATACTGATTGATATAAATAGAATCCGGAGTTTCTGAAGCGATTCTTTTCGCAACTTCATAATATGATCTCGGATCATCAGCGGCTACATTAGCTGGGCAGATATAAACAGTAGCGCCCAAAGCTTTCAGATAAGCGATTTTTTCCTTCTTCGTTTTGTTGCTTACAGCAAGAATACATTTGTAACCTTTAATAATACAAACCATTGCAATAGAAAATCCTGTGTTGCCGGATGTAGTTTCTACAATGGTTGAGCCAGGTTTTATAAGGCCTTTTCTTTCGGCAGCTTCGATGATGTGAACTGCAATTCTGTCCTTGGTAGAATGGCCGGGATTATAAGACTCTAGTTTAGCATAAACTGTTGCAGGAATATCTTTGGTAACTGTATTGAGTTTTACCAAAGGGGTGTTGCCAATTAAGCCAAGAATATTATCGTGAACATTAGTCATTTTTCGTCATTTTTTCTCTATAAAACCGAGTGCAAAAATACTAAAAAATAAATAATACAACAATTTATAAATTTTTTTCTGATTTACAGCATAATACAATGATGATAAATATATTCTGGATTAAGGGAGTCTTATTTAAACTTTGTTAAAGTACTTATATAATTAAAGAAAAACCTTATTTTCGCAACATTGAATATTATTTATGAAAAACTGGTCTTTTAAACAGTGGAATACCATTTTAGGATGGGTTATCTTTGCTATTGCTTTCATCACTTATTTATCAACCATAGAGCATAATTTCAGTTTTTGGGACACGGGAGAATATATTGCTTCTGCTACAAAACTCGAGGTTACCCATGCTCCCGGTGCTGCGCTTTTTCAGCTGGTAGGAGCTGTTGCAGCGATGTTTGCTTTTGGTAATGGTGAGAATTATTCGATCGTGATTAATGCCATGTCGGCGCTTTTCAGTGCGTTCACTATTTTGTTCCTGTTTTGGATCATCACGCATTTGGTGCGAAGGCTTCTGAATAAAGATTTTGATGAAATTACGAAGCACCAGGAAATCTCTATATTATTTGCCGGGGCGATAGGCGCTTTGTGCTTTACTTTTTCTGATACATTTTGGTTTTCTGCAGTGGAGGGCGAAGTTTACTCAATGGCAACCTTATTTATTGCGCTTTTACTTTGGCTCATTACCAAATGGGAAAACGAATATCATGATTCTGATAACGAGCGGTGGATTATACTTATTTTCTTTGTAACGGGCCTTTCGGTGGGAGTTCACATGATGGGTATGCTTGCCATTCCGGCGGTTTGTTTAATTTATTACGCAAGAAACTACGCATTTACCTGGAAAAGTTTTCTTTGGGCAAACGTATTCACTTTGGTCATTCTGGGAATTGTATTTAAAGGAATTTTCCCGTTAATTATGACGCTTTTTGGTAAAATGGAAATTTTTGCTGTGAACGGAATCGGGCTTCCTTTCCATTTCGGAACCATCATCGCATTTATACTGCTGATTGCTTTCTGCTATTTTGCGATTAATTATGCTAAAAAATCAACGAAGAGCATTTATCAAACTGCTGCTTTATCGGTAGTTTATATGATGATTGGGTTTTCTTGCTGGATGGTAATCCCGATCCGTGCGATTGCAAATCCTCCGATGAACCTTAATAATCCAGATAACGCCATTGGAATGCTCGATTACTATAACCGCGAGCAATACGGTGACTGGCCAACTTCTTATGGGCAGAATTACACAGCATATCTGGATGCAAACGGAATCCAGAAAAATTATGACGGAAGCTACAAAACCGAAAAAACAGGCGATGTTTACGAAAAAGATGAGCCAACCGGCACCTACCGTAAAGTAGGCGAGCGTTATAATTATATTTACAGCAAGGATCACGTTGGGTTTATGCCGAGAATGTTTAATGAAGATCAAGCAGTGATGGCCAACTATATATCGATGTATGGCGCACCGGATTTTTCATTTAATTACGCCAATGAAGATGTTGCCGACAGTCCTGAAGCCAAACAAATTTTCGAGGAATTACGCCAGAAATATGAAGAGGGAACCATTAAGGTTGAAGATTACCTCAAGGTAAAACCTTATAATTTAATCAATGTTCAGAAGCCTTCCTTATCGCAGAATTTAGATTATTTCTTCACTTTTCAGAACGGATATTATTTTGTAAGATATCTGATGTGGAATTTTGTTGGAAGACAGAATGATCTGGAAGGACACATGGAAAACAACCGCGGAAACTGGATTTCAGGTATTCCTTTCGTAGATAATGCCCTGTGGGGCGACCAAAGTAAAATGCCGGCAAAATTCAAAAACGAAAGTACAGTAGCCTTTTTCTTTTTACCACTTTTATTGGGTTTGATTGGTTTCTTCTTCCAGCTGAACCGCGATTTTGGCAGGTTTTACGCAATCCTTTCACTATTTGTAATCACAAGTGTCGGAATTATTTTCTATACCGGCGTTAAGCCCTTTGAAGTTCGGGAAAGAGATTACGCGATGGTTGCCTCATTCTTTGCCTTTTCGGTATGGATAGGTTTGGGTGCAGCTGCAATACTTTGGTTCATTCAGGAAAAAGTAAAATCCAGTGCAGTAAATGTTGTGGCAGGAATTGTATTGATGGGAATTCCTTTCATGATGGGATTCCAGAACTATAATGTACACGACAGAAGCGGCAGAAGCGCGGCTTATGATTACGCGTATTCGACATTGAAATCGCTTCCGAAAAATGATATTCTTTTTGTTTATGGCGATAATGATACATATCCAATTTGGGGAATGCAGGAAACTTCGGGCATGCGTGATGACGTAAAAGTGGTGAATTTCACCTTGCTTTCAACCCCGTGGAATATCGATCAGGTAAAGAGAAGAACCTATAATTCAATGCCTGTACCGTCTGTCCTTAACCATGAGGATTACCGCGACGGGACCAACGATCAGGTTTACCTTATGAGTCCGGAAGACTGGAAAAACGTCTTTGCCAACCTGAAAGATCAGGGTGCTCCGGAAACAGCTTTTGCAGGATTCAGAAAGTTTATGACTCAGGATTCAATGACAATGAAAGAAGCGGTAGATTTCATTAAAGTAAAATCAGAAGATAAAGACGAAATCCTGAAGATGCTTTTCGGTGAAGCGAAATATGAGAAATTTAATTTCCTTCCCGTTTCTAAATTTATTTTGCCGGTAAACAAAGCCAATGCAGTGAAATCAGGAACTATTGAAGCGAAAGATGCCGCGCTGGCAGTCGATAAAATCACCATCGAATACAAGAGCAACAGTATGTTCAAAAACAATTTGATTCTGCTTGATATTCTTGCCAATTTCGACTGGAACAGACCGATTAATTTCTCCACAGGCGGAATTTACGATCCGGAAAACATCTTCTATCTTGGTAATTATCTACAGTTTGATGGTTTCAGTTACCGTCTTGTTCCAATCAATACTCCGGAACGTGAAGATGGTGAAATGGGTAGAGTAGATGCTAATTCACTATACAACATCGTTAAAAATTACCGTTGGGGAAATTTCAAGGATTTAAGCGTTCATTTTGATGAAACCTGCACACAGAATATTGTGAGCTACAGAAGTTCTGCAAGCCGTGCCGCCGAAGCTTTGGCACTTTCGGGCCAGAAAAATAAAGCTTTGGAAATGCTTGATATGGCTTCCCGAGAAATTCCTGTGGAGAAATACAATGATCCCCGTTCACTGAGTTCGATGGTTTATGGATATATCGTTTCCGGTGAGGAACAGAAAGGTCTGAAACTGGCGGAAGAGCTGAAAAAAGGGATCTTCGAGGAGTATGATTATTATAGCAGTCTTTCGGCTTATGAGCAGCGATTTGTAGGAAAACAGATGCGCACAAAACCAATGGAATATTCTCTGGTTGTGGGAGCAGTTTCAGATGCATACAATAAATTGGGACAAAACGAAAAAGGCTACCAGTATCTTTTAAAATCCATTGAAACGGTGGATAAACGCTTCAACAGTTTCGTGAAGAATCTACAGACCATGGGCAAGGAAAAAGCCTTTAGAGAATCTGAAAAAGTACAGGTAATTACTCCGTTTTACACTTATTTATTTGATGTGATGAACCCGTATGATTCAA
>JAANMT010001167.1_pt1 | contig 26423 bp, 21 predicted proteins | sample 7279711 | NCBI WGS metagenome assembly JAANMT01 (sample SAMN14094538, study PRJNA606508) | bioreactor metagenome | isolation source: A lab-scale SPAN reactor treating ammonium-rich wastewater day 1 | place: Ireland: Galway | collected 2017-01-16 | reverse complement strand
CGTGACTTCCACGGTTTCGCAGGGCAGCACGGGCGCCGGCAACTCAACGATAAGCAACGTGTCGGTTTTCTTATCGAAATGAAAATTCAGCGGAGTATCGCACGAGTGGATGCGCTGGACCTGGAGCCGCCGACCAACACTATCGACGCCCTCGCGCGGGTCAACCCGAAAGGACTCCAGGGTCCGTTGATACGCTTGTAGAAGCTTTTGATCGGGCCGGTGCCGCGGATAAACGTGAAAAACCAGGAGGTCGGTCGGGGTGGCGGCGGGATTTGTCCAGCGCACCGTCTGCCGGACCTTCGCCCAACGCGCCGTCGTCTCTAGGAGAACGTCCAGATCGTACTCGGGTAACGTTGGGGGCGGTCCCGCCAGGTCAATTGTCAACTCGCCGTCGGGAGCAACAAGGAGCGGTTCCGGCAGGTCTTCCGGCGCCACGTCGATCGGCGGAGTGATTGGGCTGGGAGGTCGCAGTTCTTCCTGGGCCATCACCGCGCACGCCAAGGCGCAGAATATCAGTGCGAAGCTCGCGCGAGTGGCTTGTCGCATACGCGAGGTGATCCAAGCGGCAAAATGGCGGTGGGGGAATATAGCGGAGAGGCGCAATTCGCGACAGGTCGCTTTACCGACCTGCCGAGCGAAACCGGGCCACGCGGCGAAACGGAGGAATCATGGCGCTATCGGATGTCTACCCCGATGCTTCCAGTTCCTATTCGACCAGACGTGAAGCACCGAATAAGGCATTTAAGTTGTTTTCCCGTTCGTTGTGGAGGAATAAGAAGAATGGGAAGGGCCGCGCGCGAAACATTACCGGAAAATCCGTCCGAACGTGTACAAACGTATTGACTGTGAACGCCCGTATATTAAATTAAGGGTGTCGAAACAACGGGTGAATCGAGGGAGGGCGCTATGTCCACATTTGAGCAACTAACGGAAAAACAACTCGCCGTTTATGAGTTTATTCGCAATGCCATTCGCGCCCGGGGGTACGGCCCTACCGTGCGTGATATTGGCGACGCGTTTGGAATCAAGTCGCCTAATGGCGTCATGTGTCATTTGCGCGCACTGGAATCAAAAGGCTTTATTCGCCGCGAAGAGAACAAAGCCCGCGCCATTGAATTGACCCAAGAACCCATCGAGGAGGAGCGGGGGCTTCCTTTAGCTGGCCGCATTGCCGCGGGCGTTTTGCACGAGGCGATTGAGCAAAAGGAGCGAATTGACCTGGGTGAGTTCTTCCGCGGGAAGGGATTGTATGCGCTGGAAGTTTCGGGGGATTCGATGATCGAAGCGCAAATCGCCGATGGCGATTACGTGGTGGTCAGGAAACAGAAAACCGCGCAGCCGGGGCAGATCGTGGTCGCCATTACCGACGAAGGCGAAACAACGCTCAAGTATTGGTATCCCGAAAAGAAACGGGTGCGGCTCCAACCGGCCAATTCGACCATGGAGCCAATCTATTGCACAAACGCTCAAGTGGAAGGCGTCGTGGTGGGCGTGGTCCGCAAAGTGTCGTAGGAGCGCATCGCGCCACCCGTCGGCGTGAGTCAGGTGGGCGCGTTGTCGCATGTCGCCGAAGAGGGCAGCTTCGGCGACAAGTATCTGAACTTGGCGCGGTCGTTGCCGCCTGGGCAATTTCTAATTCTAACGCGGATTATTCAAGTAGGGTGCGGCAAGCGAGCGCCAGTCCTTGGTGGGTCAGCGCAATCCGAACCGGTCTGATTTGCCAACCTGCTCGGCCTTGGCAAACGATCAGCGAGCGCAGACCCACCCGGCATCACGGTTTGATCGACCCATCCTACCCATCGATGAATAATCCGGGCTAACACGTTTCCGCGAAGAGACGCTCTCCTTGATGCGCCCGTCACCGTTTCCCGTGCGGCGCCGGCTACTTGCCTTCAGAGTGACGTGTGTTACATTCTCGGTTTCGTTGTACCCTTGGTTTCCACGAGATCGGGAGAAAGTTCAATGGCGTTCTACGTCGGTGAAGCGCTGGCGGGCGAAGGGAATGAAATTGCCCATATTGACTTGATCATTGGCAGCAAGGAGGGGCCCGCGGGCCACGCGTTCGCGAATGCTCTGGCGCGCCAAAGCGAAGGGCACTCCAATTTGCTGGCCGTGTTAACGCCCAACTTAGCGGTGAAGCCCGCCACAGTGTTGGTCACCAAGGTGACGATCAAAGGCGCCAAGCAAGCGGTGCAGATGTTTGGCCCCGCGCAGGCGGCCGTGGCGAAAGCGGTGGCCGACTCGGTTTCTGCCGGTGTCATTCCCAAGGACCAGGCGGAAAACCTCGTCATCGTTTGCGGCGTGTTCATCCACTGGGAAGCCAACGACGACAAGAAGATTTATGACTTCAACTACGAGGCGACCATGCTCGCCATTGCCAACGCCATGAACGGCAAGCCCACCGTCGATGAAATGTTGGCCGGAAAAGACCAAGCCGCGCACCCGTTCCGAGGTTTCTAGGGACCGGCCGCGAAAATCGATTCACGCGATACGCTCTCGGCTGGGTTTGCGAGCCACGCACCCCAGCCGTTTTCTTTGGATGCGGTAACTCTATTTCTCTCTTGCTGGGCGCCGCGGAGCCAATCCATGACCAAGGCCAAAGTCCTCCTGCAACTCGACCCCGACCCGCAAGCTAGCGTGTTCGATGCGGTGGTGGCGATCGACGCGGGCATCGACCAGTTGCTCACGCGACACCGCGTTGAGCCGTCCCAAGTGCGTGACCTGGTACACGGCGCCATCTTCACGCGCGGCCCCGACGAACTACCGAACACCGCGATTTTTGTGGGCGGATCGAATGTTGCACACGGAGAAGCGTTGTTGGAGGAAGTCAAAAAGACTTTCTTTGGCCCGCTGCGCGTCAGTGTGTTGTTTGATGCGAACGGCGCCAACACGACCGCCGTTGCGGCGGTCCTGGCGGCGGCTGGCCATGTCAACCTCGACGGCGCCGAAGCCACGGTGTTGGCGGGTACAGGCCCTGTCGGACAGCGCGTGGCCAGGCTCCTCGCATGGCAAGGCGCCCACGTGCGCGTCGGTTCGCGTCAAGTCGAGCGAGCGCAAGCCGTATGCGACGCGGTGCGCAAGATCGCTCCCGCGGCGACCATTCGCCCCGTGACGACGACCACGACGCAAGACACGGCGGAAGCAATCGAGGGCGCCGCGATTGTCATCGCCGCTGGCGCCGCCGGCATTGAATTGTTATCAGAGGAACAACGGCGCGGAAGCGCATCGCTACGGGTGGCGATCGACCTCAACGCGGTGCCGCCCGTGGGGATCGGGGGCGTCAAGGTCACCGACAAGGCCAAAGATCGCGACGGGCAAATGGTTTATGGCGCCATCGGCGTGGGCGGGTGGAAGATGAAAATCCACAAGGCCGCCCTCCGCAAGCTCTTCACAAGTAATGACCAGATTCTCGACGCGGAAGAAATCTACGCGTTAGCCCAGTCCCAAGAATTGTAAACCTGATCCTCGCTGGCGTCGCCCCGCATTTCAAGCTCGCCCTATCGCTTCACATGCGCTGCGCAAGCGGCCAGGAGGCCTCAAAGCTAGTTGCGGAGGAAATGCATAATCAACATCATTGCGATTAAGAATAACATTCCAAATCCGGCGACAAAGAGATTCCGTTTGAATCTCCGCGCTGCTTTCTCTTCTGGGGTCAAGCGGCGCAACTCGATTTCTTGCCCCTTGACCGATACGGTCTTTACCGGTTCCCGCAGCGCGATAAACCCGCCATCGTCGGTGGGAATCAGGACGGAACCGTCCGCCGCCACGCCCGGCTTGGACGGGCCAATTTGATCTTCGGCGACGCGGTCCGCCTTCTCCAATCGCTTTTTCTTCGGTGATTTCTCGGCGGCAGGCGGCAATAGGTCGTCGGCGTCGGTCGTCTCGGACTTCTTGACGGCAATGGGGCGGTTGGAGGAAGCGCCGGGTGGCAGGAGTTCGTCCATCGCTTGCGATTCCGATGGCCGAGACGACGGATGCGATTCCTGCGCCTGCTTCCGCCGCGCGCCGGGCGGCAACAAGTCTTCGGGCGTGCTGATCTCGCCTGGGGAGGACGGCGGCGCGACACTCGCCGCAGCCTCTTTCGCAGGCGAGTAGTCTCGCTTTTCGTGGCGTGTCGTTGTTTCCTCTGGCCTGCTTGCCTGCCGCTTTCGCTCAGGTTCACTGGAATCCGGGGCGGGACTTGGGGAATGCGGCGGTGTCGTGGTCTCGCGTCGGGGCGTGCTTACCGACCGAGGTTTGGCGCCCGGTGGTAGTAAATCTTCGGGCGTCGCTACGCTCGAATCGTTGGCCGGTGATGATCGCGGCGGCAAGGACGGACCTTGCGGGGCGGGAGGCGCTTCAAACGACGGTTCGGGCGCGGCGGGCGCGGAAGGCGGGAACGAGGGTTGTGGCGGATTGGGCGACCACTCGCCAGTTGGGGCCGATGGCGCCGCCCCAAAATCCGGAAGCAATACGCCGCTGTAGCAATGCGGGCACGAGATTTGTTGTCCCGCCATGTCTGGCGTGACTTGAAATAACCCCGCGCATACGGGACAACCCAGTTGCAGCGCGGTTTGCGTGGGCGGTGGCGCTTCGGCAAACTCGGGCGGCATCGGCGGCGGTGGGCCTCCGCCACCGCCCGGCGGCGCCAATGCCGGGATTGCGACGACGCTTGCACACAGCGGGCAAGCGACATGTTGGCCCGAAAGCGACTCGTCGATTTGAAAAAGTCCGCCGCAGTGCGGACAATGAAGCTGAACGGCGGACATCGCTTGAAGCCGGTAAAGTTAGGCGCGGTGCTCTTTCCCCTATCGTAGTCACCGCGCCATCAGACGTTCAACCCGTACCAAATGCACTATGTCGCATCGTCGTCTGCCGCCGGGACAACAACTTGCGGGGCCCAACAAGTGGCCCCTCGTCGGGGAAGAGCCGATTCCCTGGTCGGAACCTTGGACGGTATCGGTGGCCGGCCTGGTCGCGCAGCCCAAGACTTGGACCGTGGACGCGCTGCGACGTCTGCCATCCATCGAACGGGAGGTCGATATTCACTGCGTAACGCGTTGGTCCAAACTTGGAGCACGTTTCCGCGGCGTGGCGCTTGCCGAAGTGCTGGCGGTGTGTCATCCCTTGCCAGATGCCCGTTATGTTTCGTTCGTTGCGCAAAGCGAACGAGGGCACAGTACGTCGCTCCTGCTGACCGAGGGCGTGGAACTTGGCGCGCTCCTCGCTTGGGAATACGAGGGCAAGCCCTTGACGGTTGACCATGGCGGGCCGCTGCGCGTCGTGACGCCGGGACGCTATTTCTACAAGAGCCTGAAGTGGTTGCGGCGCATCGATCTGTTGTCCGAGGACCAATTGGGGTATTGGGAGCGCTCGGCGGGTTATCACAACCACGCGGACCCGTGGAAGGAAGAACGCTACTTGGCGCCTGCCCTGGATCGTCGCGAAGCGGCCCAGCTTCTTGAAACGCGGGATTTTCTCGGGCGCGATTTGCGAAGCATCGAGGCGGCGAATTGCGACTTGGCCGGCTTGAACGCGCGGAATGCGGTTTTGCGGGACGCGAACTTTCGACGGTCGTGCTTGACCGGGGCCAGCTTTGAAAGGGCGAACCTTTCCAACGCGCATTTTCAGGATGCCGATTTGCGCAACGCCGTGTTTTGCAACGCCGACTTGGAAGGCGCTGATTTTTGTGGCGCGAACTTGCGCGGCGCTGACTTACGCGGGGCCTCACTGTTTGGGGCGACGTTTCTTTCGGAAACGAACCCGAACAGCGCCGCACAATTCGACATCCAAACGCGAATCGACCGATCCGCCCTGGAACAACTCACGCCAACTCAGCGCGCGTTTGTCGAACGTCGTATCATGCCGCCCGTTGGATGAATTTCGCCCCGCGAAACGGGTTTCCCATAGCCAATTTGGACCCTGACTCTCCGTGACGGAGCAGATCAGGGAGCGACAGGACGGCGTGGCGTGTACATGCAGCAATCGACGGGGCACACGTCATGGCTTGGGCCGAGCTGCCCCATCGCCAATCGCGGACGGGTGGGATTCAGACGCTCCTCGATCAATTCGCGGACCATGCGCACGAAACGCGGGTGCACGCCCACGGTGGCGGCGCGCACGAGGTTGAGCCGTAATTCGCGGGCCACGTTCTGCGCTTCGACATCCAGGTCATAGAGAACCTCCATGTGATCCGAGATGAACCCGATGGGGACAACCACCACGTCGCGCGATCCGTCTTGCGCCGCGATGTCTCGCAGGACATCGAGCAGGTCTGGTTCCAGCCAGGGTTGTGTGGGGGGGCCGCTCCGACTTTGGTAAACCATGCGCCAAGCAGGAACTTTGGCTGCCTCCGCCACCAAACGACTCGCTTCGTGCAATTGCTCCTCGTAACGACAGTTTTCCGCCATCGCCAAGGGAATGCTATGGGCGGAAAACAGCACGTGGGCCTGATCGCGTCGGTCGGCTGGTAGGGCGCCAAGGGCTTGCGCAAGCGACTCCGTCATCGGCTCGATAAAGCCGGGATGATTGAAATAAGCGCGCAGTTTTTCGACCTGGACCTCGCCAGCGTTTGCGTCTTGCTGGGCTTGGGCAATATTCTCGCGATATTGGCGGCAGGAGGAGTAAGAGCTAAAGGGCGAAGTAAAGAACGCCAACGCCCTCCGCACGCCGTCGTGTTTCATTTGGAGGAGCGTATCGGCCAAGAAAGGGCGCCAGTTGCGGTTGCCCCAGTACGTCGGCAGATGTAAACCGTGAGCCGATAATTCGTGGCCTAAAGCGGTGAGCAATTCTTGATTCTGGGCGTTGATCGGACTCACGCCGCCGAAATGATAATAATGCTCGGCAACTTCCAACATCCGCTCGTGAGGGATGTTGCGGCCCCGCAAAACGTTCTCAAGAAATGGAAGAACTTCGGCGCGCCCTTGGGGGCCGCCGAAGGAAACGAGAAGGATGGCGTCGTATGCGTGAGACACGAAATGACCCCGACGGGACTCGAACCCGTGTTACCGCCGTGAAAGGGCGGTGTCCTAGACCGCTAGACGACGGGGCCCTGATCGAATCGCATCACTTGGTGCGACGTGTGTAAGTTAAACGCTGGCGAGGGAGTCCGTCAAGTAGGGTCCTCGAATCGCCACAAGGTTCGATGTGGCGAACGACTGCGCCTCCCTTCGGAATTGGCCTGAAAGCGCCAAGTCGTTAACCTTCGGTCGCGTCGGCTTCGGTGCTGGCGCTGCTGCGATGTTCCTGCTCGGCGCGCTTGATCGCATCGTAAACTTCGCGGCGATGCACGGGCACTTCCTTCGGAGCCTCGACGCCCAGGCGGACTTTATCGCCGCGGATTTCAACTACGACAATTGTAATGTCGTTGTTGATAATGATGCTCTCGTTTTTCTTTCGCGACAGTACCAACATGATCCATTCCTTTGCGTCTTGCGTTGACCAAATCAGTTGTTGGTCGAGGTGGGAAATCGCGGCGGCGGATCGTGTGCATGAACAAGGAAGAAACGTCTCAACGCTCGGCCGCCCACGTAGTTGCGCACGGTTTTCCTTACTTCACTCTACGAGCAAAAGAGGGAGAGTCAAGCGAACCAGCGCTCGATCGAGGAGTTTTTTCGCAATTATCGCGGCAATTGGCATACAATTCGTATGACCGGCACGATCCTTCTGATTAGGAAACTTAGCGGCCGTCCGACCTTTCCGCCTGGAAACAATCTCAAGTCCTATCACCCTCGAAACTTAGTGCGTTTACACGCGAGCGTGATAAACTGCCCTTTCCCTTGGTTGCGGCGGGTATCGCCCCGCATATAATTACCATACTCTCGCTTGGTTGTACGCGGCTCGAAGGACGAACACTCGTATGTGGAATTGGCTGCACAATATTGGCTCCGCGGTGTATACCGTCGCGTATGGCATGTACATCACCATGCGGTACTGGCTGATAACCTACCGCTCGGATCGGGGAACCTTTACCGAGATTTTTGAGTACCCGGAGAAACCGGTTCCCGTGGCGACGCGCTACCGCGGGTTTCATCGATATGACCTCACAACGTGCATTGCCTGCGACCAGTGCGCCAAGGCGTGTCCTGTCGATTGCATTTATATTGGCAAAGAACGCGTTGAAAACGGCAAGGGCTTCCGTGTAACCAATTTTACGATTGACTATACTAAATGCATGTTTTGCGCGTTGTGCGTTGAACCTTGTCCCGTGGATTGCATCTTTATGGGCGCAACGCATGATTTGAGCTGTTACAGCCGTGATGGGTGTATTGTGGACTTTGCTCGGTTGCCGGTGGATGTCGCGTGGGGACGCGCAACGTTGAACCCGACCGCCGTCGCCGAGTCGAAGGTCATCACGCAACCAGTCCATGCGGGGCCGAACCAATAGCCGCCCCCCACCGAGCGCGTGCGGGGTGCAACCGAGGAGGCAGAATGATGAGCATGCAAGATCCGCCCGTTCGTTTATTCACCGTTGAGGAAGCCAATCGAATGCTTCCGTTGGTTCGGGCCATTGCCCGCGACTGGCTGGAGCTAACGGACTCCGTCATTGAGCGTCGTGAACGCATTAGCCGGCTGACCGCCGGACGCGACATGGACGCCGACGATCTGTATGGGCAGGAGCTTCGTCATAGCCAAGCGGAACTCGACAAAGACCTGAAGCGGTTGCGGGGTTACGTCGAGGAATTGCGGCAGTTGGGAGTCGAACCGAAGCAGGGCGGCATGATCGACTTCCCCTCCCTATTGGATGGTCGAATTGTCTTTCTTTGCTGGCAACCGGGGGAGCAGGAAGTGCTTCACTGGCACGATCTCGACGCGGGATACGCCGGCCGCCAGCCTTTGACCGCCAGCGCGGCGACCAGTGACGTCGAAGGCGAGACCCCCTTCGAGGTTTAGTTCCCGCTCTTGGTTTCTTCTCCACAAGGACGTGAACGTATCTCACGTCCGTGGTGGAGCGGCCGTGAATCTATCATTCAGCAGGACCCGTCTGCCGGACGGGTCCTTCCGCCAGGGCCGCATCGTGGCGGTTCGCCGGGAAGAACGTCCTGCTTGGCCAGCGGGATCGGCAAATGATTCACCGCTGGCGGAAGCATGTTTTGCGCCGGAAGCGTGTGGTTATTGGGCTTCCACCTTCTCACCCTCAATCAGCTCCGCAGGGATCTGCGTTTGCGAATCCTCCACGGGCTTCTTGACAATGGACGTTTCCGTCAAGTAGCGGACGGTGCCCACTCCCAAAAGCAACCAGTTCAGGGCCACGAAGGCGAACACATAGCCTTGACCGCCGGAACCTTCACCATAGGAGTGCAGGCCGACGGCGCCGCCGTCGGCAATGGTCGGCAGAACAAAGTTGACCCCGTACCACGACATGGCGATCATTGTGGCGCCGAACACCGTGCCGAAGATCAGCCCAAAGTGGTTGAACCACCCGGCAAACCGACCGTGGAGAATCGCCAGGTACACCAGGAGTGAGATCAGCGCCCACACTTCTTTGGGATCCCATCCCCAGAATCGGCCCCACGAAACATCGGCCCATAACCCACCCAGAATCGTTCCCGCGGCCAGCAACAGCACCGCAACTTGAATGGAACGATAGGCGTAATTGGCGAGTGGACCGACTTGCTCGGGCGATCGGCGATTCGCGGATTTTAGCTCGTCCGAATGATCGGCGGGCTTCATGCCTTGGGGCAAGTGCGCGGGTACTGCGGGGTCGCGGTAGCGGCCAAACGTCAGGTAACCCAGAGCGATTACTCCCAAACCCCACGCCAACATGCCGGCGCCGTAACTGGCGACGATGGTGAGCACGTGAATGGTCAGCCAAAAGTTCGACCGCAACACGGGTTGTAGCGGACGGAAACTTTCGTCCAGCACGGGCGCCCACCACGCCAGGAGGAAGAAGAAGCAAGCCCCGCCCGCCGCCGCCGCCGCAAAAACCTGGCGAGGATAAACCTCTTTCGCCATGTTCGCCACGGCGCCGGGTTGCCGCCAGCTTAGCGGAATAAAGACCAGCGAAAGCACGCTCGCCAGGAGGAATCGCGGTCCGAACCACACGGTTAACAGCAGGCAAACAATCCCAACCGCCCACACGCCAAGCGCATTGGCGATTCCGCCCGAGCCAACGACATCCGACAAGTTGGGGAGCAAGGGGAAGTAGGGCCGTCCGCCGTGACCCAACCCCAGAACGCTGAGAAACGTGAACAGCGTGACCATCAGGGCGAAACGCAGCGGTTGCATCGCCCAATTTAAGATGGTCCAACCGCGCTCGCCCGCCACGAACTGCTGAGGGCTGTCCAGGGCCGTCGCTTCCCAGCTATGGGGGATAGCCGTCGCCCGCCAGGCGTTGCGAATTCCCGTCCAATTCAAAGGAAACAAGAGGAACCACAACCCCAACACCAACATGACCCAGGGGACGTAAACGACGGTTTCATACATGTTGGTCACGGGCGCCCAGCCGGTCACCAAGATGCGAAGGGAGAATCCATACGCCGTCCAGAGCGTGCAGATCGCCAGCAGCGCGACGCCGGTCCAGAACATCGGTTTTCGGGCGGCGCCAAAGGCAACACAGAAACACGCCAACGACAGCATGCTGAGGAGCCACGACCACTTAAACGGGTCGGTGTTGTTATAGCGCACCTCGGTGTCGATCTTCCACTGTTGTGGATAGGCCGTGTAGGCCAAAAGCGTTTCATCTTGCTCGCCAGGCGGAAGCGATTCCACGACGATTTGACGCCGGGTCGGCTCCACTCCTTCGCCCAGGTTGCGCAGCGCGGCCGCGAAGTTGCTCTGTGCTGTTTGCAGGCGTTCCGCGCCACCTTCCGCACCGCGATTCGAGAATGCGGACTCCAACTCCGTCCATGTCCGGCGGACATTGCGAACTTGCCCCTGGGGATGGTCGGCCAGCAAGTCATCGGCGTAGAGCACCGCTTGCAAGCTGAGCCACGGCTGGGACGTGTTTTGGGTGTCGCGATGCTTGGCCAACGCATAGGGGTTGATCGCGGGCGTAATCAGCAGCGAGCCGCCTTCATCGTACAGGGACGCGTGCATTTCGTAAGAGAGGCGATGCAGCTCGTCGGCCTTGGCGGCAAGTTCGCGGAACATCGGGCGGAACGACTGAAGCTGAGTCGGATTCAATCCGCCGGTTTCTTCAAAGATCCGATTTTTGTGATCGCCAAGTTGATCGGCCAGAAGTTTGGACGACGCGCGGAAGTCGCTAATCGCTTCGTTAGCGTCTTCCAGCGTGACGCCCGCGCCTTCGGCCCCTTCCAGCGAGCCGCTGTACTGTTGAAAGAGCTGGTGTCCGATGGAGCGGAGCCGCTCCAAGCTGTTCAGCACCCCGACGATTTCTCGCACCAACGGAGTGTTGGAATCGCCCCCCAGCGCGCCGGCCAGCCCTTCCAGGCGCGTAGAAAACGTCTGACCTTGAGCATTCCGGCGGTTGACCACTTCGATCGCGTTGGTGATCTGGCGAATAAAACGCCCCCGCGTCCCTGGCTCAGCAATCTGACTCAGGGTGAGCGGTTCGCGCGGGTCGAAAGCCAGCGAACGCCAGCCGTTGTACCGATCTAGTAGTTCCTGGACGAGTTTGTCCAACTCGGTCCCCTCGAACTTACCTCCATTGGCCGAACCCGCCTCTTGGCGGTCGCGCAGCGCACGCAAATACTCCCGCAAAGACTCGGACTGAAGCACGTCCTGAGGAGAAACATATTTCAACTTTCCTGTTTCGGTCTTAACGCCGAGCACCTTCCGCAAGTCTTCGTGCGGTGCGTAGATGAAGGGAACATGCTCCCATTTTTCGGGTTCGATGAGCCAACTCAGCACCGCCTCGGTGGGCGCGAACGTCCGCGGCTCTCCTTCGGGAAAAAGATCGAGAATGCCGGCGTACTTGGGATCTTTGGCTAACTGTTCGTTGACGATGTACCGCCAGGAGTCGCCTTGGTATTTCCCTTGCAGTTGTTCCCAGTTTTGCGGGTCGTCGATGGAGAAATAGCCTTCCAGACTTAGCTGGAGCTTACTGCTGCGGTCGTAAATGGTATCAACGGCCTCGCGGGCAAAGGTTTGCAGCGGCTTCGCTCGCCCGTGATGAAACACCGGAATTGCGGCCGCCGTGGCGAAATCGCTTTTCTCGGCGGCGCCGGCGTGCGGAACCACCAGCGCGAGAACAAACAAGGCAAGGAATCGCATTGTGTTTTTCATGGTCAACTATTCAATTGGTAGCCCGAACCACGCCTTCGGGAACTGCGGTCAAATGGCGTCCTCGTGATGCCGGCGCCGGACATTGCCGGCGGCGATCGGGAATTGATGCTTGCGGAGGCCGTGAAGCGCCCACGAGATGTGCGCCCGGTTTACACGGGTGTCTCCGATTTCCTCTTGCGGTTTTTCTTGGATGACGCGGCGGCCGTTTCTGTTTCGGAAGCCGGGGTGGGCTTTTCTGCGGATTCCGGCGTCGGTCGTTTCCCCGTAATGAAATAGGCCCGCATGTAAAACATGGTCGCAATGCCCAGCACCACGAGCAAGCAACCGGCATTACGTACCGGCCGGCCAGGGTCGGAGTTGACCGTTAGCACGGACTGATAAAGTTCGACCTTGTCCGATGAGGCCGGGACGTTTGCCTCGAATTGCGGTTCGCCCGGCTTCCAAGGCCCATTAAACGCTTCCTGAAAAATGCGGAACCGCCGTTGCGTCGTGGGATCGGAAAACTCGATGGGGGCATTCATCGTGATCCAAACGTCGCGTCGATGCACGGCGTCTTGAGCCCAGTACAATCGCCCGTTGTCGGCGTCGATCACCAGGTTACCGGGGTCGTGAACTCCCCGCGTGACGACGTCTTCCACCGATTCACCGCTCAGGTCAGCCCGGCGAATCTTGTGAAAACGCTCGGGCACGCTGGGGCCGTCTTCGCGATGGACGATTTGTCCTTCGCCAATATCGCTCCAATAGATTTTGCCAGCGGCGGAATCAACCGCAATGCGAACGGGCCTCTCATGTTGTTCCTGCACCACGATTGCTTTTTCGTCACTGCCGTCGAAGCTTGCGCGGCGAATGACGCCTGCGCCCTGCTCGGTCCAAAAGATTTGCCGAGTGGCGGGATCGATCGCCAGGCCGCCGGGCTGATCAAGACCGCCAACAAGGTTGTCTTCCACGTCCTTCCCGTCGTAACTTACGCGACCGATCGCGCCGCGCCACGGATCAAGCCAATAGATCGACTGTCCTTCGGAATCCGCGGCCAAATCGACGGCGAATCCCGTAAGCGTGGCGACCACTTTCGCTTGCGTGCCATCCAGGTTGGCGCGGTAAATCAGGCTCCGGTCGCCGCTGCTGGTGACTTCGTGATCGCTCCAGAACAGGCTCTTGGCGGCGGCATCAAGGGCAAGGCCCTGGGGATCTCGCAGGCCCGTTTCGACCAAACCTTCCACCACTTCGCCGACCTTGCCGTCCTCGATGCGGACGCGCTGAATGGTTCTCTGTAGCGGGTCGATCCAATACAGGAAACGCTGCTTCCCATCCAACGCAATTCCCGAGACGCTGGCGATGTCGCTGGCGGTCCGGGGCGTCGGCGCTTTCAAGTCCACGGGGCGAGCGCCTTCCAACGAGGCCGCAAAAACCGTGCGGTCGCGGTTGCGGTCGATGATGTCGATCGTACTCGAATAATGCGACGGTTGGCTGGTCCCTGGATCGAGTTTCCGCGTAAATTGCGAAAGTCGCGTGCGAAACCCGATGTCGATCGAATCAACCGGCATGATTAGCGAGGCGAATCGGTCCTTCCCAAACACCGTGCGATGTTGCAAGTCGTGTCGCGGCGTCTCTTCGGGCGGGCCAATATATGCGAGAATCCAAAATTCCTCGGTGTTACCGTCCACCGTCAAACGCACGTGCGCCGCGGGTTGCCGGACACCGATGTTCTTTTCGCGGTCGAAGGGGAGCGGCAGCACCTTATCGGCGACTGGTGTTTCGGAGCCGATAAACTCCTTCACGTAAAGCTGCTGCTGGCCCGCGGGCATGGTGAAGGCCGGCACGGTGGACTCGGGCGAGCCTTTCGCCGGAAGCTCGCGGGCGAACTCCAGCTTTTTTTCGCTCCGCCGCCAATAGCGATAATAGAGCTTCTCTTCCGGACCCTGGATAATGTCGATGCGCGACCCACCGCCCGTAATGAGAGACGTTGCGTTTGCTTGCTGAGACGGGTCCTTGGGCGGATCAAACCAGTAATCGCCGAAAACGCGATTCTTGTAATCGTGAATGCTGTCATCGGGCGTTTTGGCGAACAGGACCAACTCGCCGCTCGGCTTGTCCTCGCGATAGATCGCAATCTTGACCGCGGGGTGGTCGGGCGTATCGGCGTTTGGATCGCCCGTCCACACGAAGCGTCCCTCGCGCGACAGGTCCCGGTCCAAATCGGCGCGCGGCCAATAAGCTGCCAGTTCCGCCTCCAACCCCGTGCCCGCCAAGGGAAACCGGCCCTGGCCGAGCTTTTCGTGAACGAGAAACGAATGCTTCTTGCCGCCAGCCCACAGCACCACTTGCCCTTTTTCGCCGAGGTCGCCTTTGGGGCCGCCATTGAGGAATGCTTGAACCTGCTCATCGCTACCAGCCAACCAGAACGCCAGATGTCCGCCGCCCGCCAATTCACGGGCGCCCAGTCCATTGGGATACTGGTCCGTCTGCTTGGGCGCCGGCGTGACCGAAAGGCTAAATGGCGCCCAGGCTACGGGCGCGTCTTCCGATTTGCCATCCGCCCTCATGCGTTGCGTGGTCGGAAGGGCCAACATCACCTGAATCATGGGCGCTGCGACTTGCCGCGAGTCGGCATAGTAATCCAGAACCTCCAACTTCACGCCGTCTCGGTCGTAAAGTACATCGCCGGCGCGCGTGCGGTCGGCAATCGCAAACATCCAGCCGCCAAAGGTGCGAAAGGCTTTCCACATCCACCACTCGGGCCCGCTCTGGTCATCGGCTTGATTGAAGCGGAACATCGGGCCGTAGTCTTGCCAGCTAAACACGCCCGGTTGGAATGCGAGGGTGACGGCGTCTTCTTTTGCGTCCGCAATTTTTTCCTGGGTATGCAACGCCAACTGAAAATGAAGGTCATCCGCGTAAGCCCGGTGGTCGGCGCCCAACTCGTACACGAAAATCTGGGCGTCAATGCCATAGATCCGCCCCATAGCGGCCCCCAGCAACAGGATCAGCAGGCCCAGGTGCGTGATGACGAATCCCGTTTGGTGGCGCTTCCACGGAAAGCGTACCGCCGCCGCGGCAAATATGTTGATCGCCAAGAGGATCAGGCACAAATTGAACCACCATGTTTGGTAGGTGCCAAACTGCGCGGCGGGGGTACCCCAAGCGGCTTCAACGACGGTGCCCAGCGCAAAAATGAACGCCATGGCCAGAATTAGCAGCACGGCGAGCTTGAGCGAAGCGGAAAACTCGACAATTCGCAGCACCACGCGCAACATGAAAGGTTGATCTGGAGAGACGAGCTTGGGCCGAGCCATGCAATGCGTGGGGGGGTGAAGGGCAAAATTGACCGCCGCGACCGGACTAGGGGGGAAAGATGATCGGCGGCGAACGCAGGAAGGCTATCTTTAGGATTATAGCGCGGCTCGGCCCAAAAGGTACAGCCGGGCGGAAGATTCGTAGCGCCACGGGGAGTCGCGGCGCACAAGGGGCCGATGCGCTAGAGCGCGCCATCGCCAAACTCAGCCAAAGATCGACCAATTTTGACGGCGCCAATGGGGGGCTAGGGAAGATGAGTCGCCCCCTCTTTACCAAAACAATCGACCTATTGAATTCCCAAGGCTTCGATCACGGAATTCATGATCGAGGTCGAGGCGCCATACGGCTGATCGAAACTCCAAATGTTCCGCACCACGTCCACCATCAAGATTCCGGTAAACGCCAACATCAGCGCCACGATCGCCAGACTTCCGACTTGCCAGACCGAGTAGGGTGCTTCGGGAAGCTCCTGGACCGGGAACATCGGTTGCTGCTGGGCGCCGGGGGCCATTCCCGGTTGTTGCATCATCGCCCCGCCGCCAAACCCGGCTTCAACAGGCTCTTCCGCAATAATCGCTTCGTCTCCCTCCATGCCGAACGGAGCCGCGCCAAGACCGGCGCCTAGTTGCGTCGGAGCATCGGCATCGAGCGCCTCGGTATCCAAGGCGATGACCTGGGAGCCGCTGTCCGATTCATCATCGATTGCGCCGGCGACCGGCGTCAGATCGAAGTCTTCGTCCGATTTGAGTTGCGTGGCGGCGTCAGGGTCCGCCAGGTCGTCGTCCAGGGCAACAATGTCGACGTCTTCCGGCAATTCCAACGCATCGCCCGACGAATCGCTTTCAAGCTGCAAGGCGTCGTCGTCTTCGAGCATGAACCCGCTTTCGCCGCCCGAGATTACCGAAATACCGCTGCCGTCGGCGCTGGCAAGGTCAATGCCGCTGTCGCTCGGTTTGGCGAGGTTAATGCCGCTATCGCCGGTCAGAGCAATGTCGCCGTCCAGGGCGCTATCGCCGTCCAGCACCAAGTCGTCGTCGCCGCCCAAATCGAGCGCGGACCCACTTGCGGTAAGATCCACGTCCAAATCGTCGGTCGCGAACTCAAGGTTGCTGCTTCGGGATTTGCTGTCGAGCTTTCCCGTATCGCTGGCGGCAATATCGCTGGCGCCCGCCAAAAGCAAGTCCGATTCACCAGCGCCCGAGAGAACCTCGGCGCCAAGGTCCACGTCGCTATCTCCTGACGACTCCCAATCACTGCCTCCCGCTTTCTTGAGGTCGTTATCGCTTACGCCAGCGTCGGTAACCAAATCCAGGTCACTTTCCTTCGCCGCAACCTGTTGTTTTGCGGATGTTGGGGGAGTTACGGAGAGTCCACTTTCTTCGGCTGCTAACTGGAGATCGCCGCTTTCGGCGGTTGGGGTCGCCAGCCGCATGTTGGTGGCGTTCGGCGAGGTGTCTTCGTCGCCATCGGAAGCCAATACCAAGTCGCTGTCGTGGCTAGCCAGCGCGTCATCTTTACCAATGATTGTGCTGGATGGACTTTGGGAGCTTCCTAACTCGACTTCGCTCACAAGAATTGAACTGGAAGGGCCTTCACCCGAGTCATCGCCAAAGGCATCGTCCAGGGTATCGAAATCCAGTGTGTCCTCTCCCCCCGACAATTCGTCTTCGATCGCGCTCGCTCCGATTGGTGAGATGCCACGTTCCTCGGCCACGCGCTCGACTTCTTCGATCTTAAATTTCCACGTCGAGCCTGTGCGCACGCCGAAGATTTCCGACCGCGAACGCATATCGTTCAATTCCGCGGGGGAAACTTTCAGCAGGTTCGCGGCTTCTTCGAGAGAAATTAATTGGCCGGCCATAGATATCAATTAGCAAAAGGACGTGACGAACGAAGTTGAATGGAAGACGAGGACGGGTGTTGACGAGGTGAGTCGTGTTGCTCCTCCACCCGATGAGGCGCCGCCAAGTTGGGGAGTTACCTGAATCAATTCGTAATTTTCCAACGATTTATTGCCGCCCCAAATCACCCAAACCACGGTCGCCCTTGGTTTTCCGTGGATATGCCCGAAATAGGACTGGTTGAGGCAGATAAACTCCTAACACCATTCTAAAGCCCCAAAGTTGCGATTCAAGCGTTTTCCGTTGGTAGTTTGCGAAAGCGCGGGTAGATGTACTCGGCCTATCGGTCATGCCCATCAAAAAAGCCACCCTTATAGGGGTGGCTGAGTGGGGCGTTCAAAAATCCCGTCGATGAACATAACTGCAAAACGGGGGTCAGTAATTTACCCGCTCCACGTAATCGCCCGATCGGGTATCGACCTTGATTACGTTCCCGATTTCGATGAAAGCCGGGCACAGGATTTCCGCGCCGGTTTCGACCTTCACGGGCTTGGTGACGTTGGTCGCCGTGTCGCCCTTGACCCCCGGCTCGCAGTATTCAACCCGCAGTTCGACGTGGTTGGGCGGCGAGAGGGTAATGGGGTTTCCATTATAGAGAACGATTGAGCAGGTCGTTCCTTCCTTTAAATATTGCCAAATATCGCCAACTTGGTCCGCGCTCAATTCGTACTGGTCATACGTGGAGTTGTTCATGAAGAAGAACGTATCCACTTGCCGGTAAAGGTATTGCGCGTCCACTTCCTCGACGTCGGCCGCCTCCAGTGTTTCACCCCCCCGGTAGGTGCGACTGAGGACGGTTCCGCGAATCAAGTTGCGCAGCCGGCACTCGTATAGCGCGTTCCCTTTGCCCGGCTTGCGAAAGTTCATTTCAATCATCAGGTAAGGTTCACCGTCAATTTGAACCTTCAGCCCCTTGCGAAAATCGCTGGTCTTGTAGACAGGCACGACGTATCCTCGTTTCCGCGAATGAGTATTGTTTCGGAGGAATGGGCGTTGCCGGTCGCCAGACGCGGCGATAGAAACAAAGCAAGCTCGTGTCACGCCCTCACCTCTCCTTTTATGCCAAGTGCAACTTATTCCGTCAATTCCGGCGCCGCGCCAAGCCCCGCATGGACCATTTCCTGGCGCGAGGCGATGAAATCCGCCGTGCGCGATCCCGCCGAACTGTGCCGACTGCTGGAATTGCCGAACACCTTCCTTGATGGGGCGGTTAACGCCGCGCGGGACTTTCCCGTGTTCGCCCCGCGGGAATTCATCGTGAGGATGCGCGTTGGCGACCCGAATGACCCGCTCCTACGGCAAGTGCTCCCCCTGCGCGAGGAGTGCGACGCTACGCCTGAGTTTTCCACCGATCCCGTTGCCGACCAGCAGCATCAAATTGCGCCGGGGCTTCTGCAGAAGTATCGCGGTCGAGCCTTACTCATCGCGACCGGCGCTTGCGCTATCCATTGCCGGTATTGCTTCCGGCGCCACTTCCCCTATGAAGAGGGTGGATCCTCGCCCAAGATCTGGGACGCCGCCCTGGAGCGGCTCGCGGCCGACCCAACGATTGACGAAATCATCCTCAGCGGTGGCGATCCCTTAACGCTTGTGGATTCCACGCTTGAGGCGCTCGCACACCGGCTGGCCGCAATCCCGCACATTCGGCGGCTGAGGGTGCACACGCGGCTGCCCATTGTAATTCCGCAGCGTGTTACTCGGGAACTTTTGCAATGGCTGTGTGGAACGCGACTTACGCCGATTGTTGTCGTTCACGCCAATCATCCTGCCGAAGTTGACCTCCCAACCGCCGCTGCGCTTGGCCGGCTGGTAAATGCAGGCGTTCCGGTGCTGAATCAAGCGGTTTTAATGCGCGGAGTGAATGACACCGCCGACACCTTGGCTGAACTTTGCCGCCGCTTGGTGGACCTGCGCGTCATGCCTTACTACTTGCACCAGCTTGATCGCGTGGCGGGCGCGGCCCACTTCGAGGTTCCTCCCGCGCGGGGCCGGGAAATCATCGAGGAATTACAACGGCGATTACCGGGCTACGCTGTTCCCCGCTACGTGCGGGAAATTCCCGGCCAGCCTGGCAAGACGCCGTTGCTCTAATTCGGCGGCCTACTTTCTCTCGATGGGGGGCGTCTTATAATGACCCCTCGCAGAGATCGGCCCCGTCCGGCGCATCGGGCGGGAGTTCAGGTCGGGTTCCATTCATTGTTTGTCGGGGGAGGAAGCGTTATGGAATACGGATTCGGCATCGTGGGTTGCGGCATGATCGCCAAGTTTCACGCCAACGCGATTCGCGACCTCGGCAATGCGCGGTTAGTGGCTTGTTACGACGCCGTTCCCGCGGCAGCCGATCGTTTTGCCGAGCAACAAAACTGCCGGCCCTACCACGATCTCAAAAAGATGCTCAAAGATCCCGAAGTACAGGTCGTGACCATTTGCACTCCCAGCGGAGCGCATATGGAACCGGCCGTTGCCGCGGCCAAGGCAGGTAAACACGTGATTGTCGAAAAGCCGCTGGAAATCACGCTCAAACGCTGCGACAAGATGATTCAAGCCTGCGAAAAGGCGGGGGTGACCCTCTCGGCTATTTTCCCTTCGCGGTTTCATGAGTCGACGCAGATGCTCAAGGCCGCGGTCGACCAGGGTCGCTTTGGAAGGTTGACGCTGGGCGATGCCTTCGTCAAGTGGTATCGCACGCAAGAGTATTACGACAGCGGCGCCTGGCGAGGAACTTGGGAACTCGATGGCGGCGGCGCCCTGATGAACCAAGCGATCCACAGCGTCGATTTACTCGCTTGGCTGATGGGGCCGGTCGCCGAAATCAGCGCTTTCACGGGCACGTTGGCCCATGAGCGCATCGCCGTCGAAGACGTGGCGGCCGCCACCGTGCGGTTTGAAAATGGGGCGATTGGAGTTATGGAGGCTACTACGGCCGCGTATCCCGGCTATTTGAAGCGAATTGAAATCCACGGCTCGGAAGGCTCGGCTGGATTCGAGGAAGAAGAAATCAAGTTTTGGGATTTCAAGAACAAGACCGAAGAAGACGACAAAGTCTTAGCCCAGATGGCCGGAAAGACCCAGACGGGTGGCGGTGCGGCCGACCCCAGCGCGATTGGTCACCACGGCCACACGGCCCAATTCCGCGACGTGCTGGAAGCCATTGAGACCGGCCGCAAGCCGCTTGTCGACGGCCATGAAGGCCGACGCAGCGTGGAGATTATTCTCGCCATCTACAAAGCGGCCGAAACGGGCAAAAGCGTCAAGTTACCCCTCAAGAGTGATCCTCCACTCAAAGCGCGGGCAAAAAAGAAGGAGCAGCCGACCGTATCCACGCCTTCGGTTGCGACCTCCGCCGAAAAAGAATCGCCAGTCGCCGCGAGCGACAACCAGCCGGTCGAACGCGCGCTTACTCCGGAAGGCGCGCCGGCAATGCCCGAGACGCGCTCGGTTCCTTAATCGCGGGACGCGACATTTCGACCCAAGTCGCTGCGCCGGCAGGGAATTGGCCTGCCGGAAGAATCAACGGCGGATGGAGTCGCCACGCCGAATTCACGCCCCGTTTTCCGTGGCGTGTTTCTTATTGAGTCGGTCATAAAACAAAAGCCCGACCAAGGTTTTTGCGTCCCGAATGCGCCCATCGAGCGCCATTTTGATTGCTTCGTGCCACGGCACCAGGAGATTGGAGATTTCTTCGTCCGCCTCGCGCGCGGTTGTTCCTGCGACTAATCCTTCCGCGAGGAACAAGTGCATGTGCTCGTCCAAAATTCCCGGCGACAGGTAAAACGAGTGGAGTTGCCGCCACCGCGCCGCGTCGAACCCGGTTTCTTCGCGCAGCTCGCGTTCCGCGGTCAGGCGAGGGTCTTCACCTAATTCCCGCGTGCCCGCGGGTAGCTCAATTAGTTCTTCGTCAACCGAAATGCGGCGGTTGCGAATCAGGCACACGCGGCCATCGTCGAGAAGAGGCAGGATCACCACGGCGCCTGGGTGACGGACCACGGGGCGTTCTTGGGGCTTCAAACCCGCGCCGCGTTGGCGGGCCAGAACGACCCGAAACCGTGGTGTCTCGAGCAGTGTCGCCACGTCTTCGGTCGGCATAGGTTTTGCTCCTTCGTCAGTCCGGATAATCGACAAGATTGATCGACATGGTGCTGAGTGATAAGATACTTCTTACTAGCCGTGCGGCAATTCCTCTTGTGTTGTTCTCGTGAGCCATGCGTGACCAAGGCAGTTGGAGTATAAGCCTGGGCCGATGGGGCGGCGTGCACGTCAAACTGCACATGGCCTTCCTGATTTTCGCCGCGTTCACCATCTATCTGAGTTGGCGTCCGGCGTCCGATGCTGGGGTTGGGTTGGCATCAAAGACCGACCCGACGCTAGTCTGGCTCGCTGTGTTGAGTCTCGCCATTTTGCTCGTGAGCGTCCTTCTGCATGAACTGGGGCACCTGCTTGCCAGTCACCGGTTAGGGCGCCAGTTTAGCGAGATCGTGATCGGCCCGTTCGGCGGCCTGGGGCCGTCGCCTTCGGGGCTAGACGCGCAAGCGGAAATCGCGGTGCATCTTGCCGGACCGCTGGTAAATCTGGGCCTTTGCGTTGCCGTGGCGCCGCTGCTGTTGCTCCAGTCGAACACCGACATTGTAGGGTTGCTGCATTGGCTTCACCCACGCAGTGTCGGTGGTGGACCGTGGTCCGCCGATGCGGTGAAACTCACCTTCTGGATTAACTGGGTGCTGTTCGGCGTCAATTTGGTTCCCGCGTTTCCCTTTGACGGCGGCCACGCATTGCGCGCGGCCTTGGTCGCCATGCGGCCGGCCATGGGCCGGCAGTTCGCCAGCATGGTGGTCGCTCGACTGGCCAAGTTCGCCGCGTTGGGTCTGATGCTTGCCGCTTGGTATCTTCGCTCGGCGGAGCCGCAAGGGATCGCTCCCATGTGGTTTGCGCTGGTGCTGTTGGGCATCGTCCTGTTCTTTAGCGCCAAACAGGAAGAACGCCGGAGCGATGACCTGGAAGACATGACGACATTAGGGTATGACTTCGACCATGCCTATGGGCACTTTGACTCGGGCCACGAACCGCTGGATTCCAATAACGGGATCCTGACGCGCTGGTTGGAACGACGCCGCCAGACCAAGGTGCGTATCCAACGCGAAGCCGAAGTTCGGGACGAAATGCTCATGGACGAGGTACTCGACCGTGTCCACAAGTATGGCCTGGAAAGCCTTTCGGAAGAGGAACGGGCCTTGCTCAACCGCGTCGCACAGCGCTACCGCGGCCGTTTGGGAAATGGCGCCTGAAGTGGGTCCGCTGGCTCTAATGGTGGATCGGCGTCGCTTCTACGAACCGGTGTCCTGGGCGGGGAAATAGATGCCGGCTGATCGGCTCAAAGCCGTCTTCGTCTTCAAAGTACATGTAGTGCGTCACGCGGATCATCTTTTGATCGATCCAGACCATGTTGAATGAGTTCTTTTCTCGTTCGCGCACGCGGCCGCGGCGCGAGGTCGAGGTCCCGCTTTGGACAATAATGATCCCGCGCTCGCGATGCTTTCCCGGATAAAGGTCCAAGGAGTTGCCGATGTAGGCTCGGTGCAAATGTCCGCCCAGGATCAATTCGACGCCTAAGTCGTTAAAGCGATTCATGGCCCGTTTGGCCTTAGGCATGACCTGGCCGCCTTCGTAATCGGGAGCCGGGGCGAAGTGATGGTGCGAAACAATGATCCGCACGGCGTCTTCGGGAGCTTCGCGAAAGGCCTCGGAGCAAAATTGTAACTGCTCCATGTCGATTCGTCCGTTGATCACGGCCCGTTTGGGCGAGGTGGAGTTGATGGAGACCAACACGGCGCCCTCCACCTCCATCGCGTAATCGAGTTCAGGGTGGATGATCTCGCGATAGAGGTCATACGGATTGAACCAACGCTCGGTGAACCGATAGAGCGGTATGTCGTGATTTCCGGGTGTGACGATTAGGGGAACCTCCGGCAAGCGCGCCAGGTAGGCCTTGGCGTCCTGGAACTGCTCGCGCGTGGCCCGTTGCGTGAAGTCTCCACTGGCAACGATGACGTTAGGCTCCAGCATCGGTGCGATTCGCAGCAGCGCCTCGGCAACTCGGGGCACAAAGGGCGGTCCAAAGTGGAGGTCCGAAATGTGCAGGATTTTGAGCATCGCTCTCTTTCCGCCAGAAGGAACAGTCGAAAAGTTCCTGATTTTGCTCCGACGCCGCGCGGAGCGAAAGACCCAAAGCGCGGCGTGAGGTTCATCGCTTAAGTTGCCGACGAGCGAGTGTCTTGGCACTTGGCCTGCTCGGGGCGCCGTAGCGCGTCGGTCACGGAACTTATGTCCGGCCGCCATTGTTTCAGCACGGCCGTAACCGTCATCGACTCGATGTTCGCGGCCGTGACCGCCGCCAAGGCGATCCGCATGGGCCAAATCGAGAGTTCGAGCGACATTGCCACGACGCCCACGGTCACTAGCCCCCAGGAAATTTTCGCCAAGCGTGTATGGTAGTTCGGTAGGCATCCGAACTTGGCCAAAGACACGGTCAGCGAAAGAACATAGCTGGCCAGGACCGCGATGAGCAAGTAGCGTTCGTCCCAGACTTCGTCCGGCCGCAGCAGCCAAAGACTCCAAGCGATGCAGGCATAAATGGCGACATCGCAGAAAGCGTCCAGGCGGGCGCCAAACGTCGTTTGTTGATTCCACGCCCGCGCGATCCGCCCGTCTACCCAATCCGTCAGGAGCAGTGTTAACGCTAGTCCCAAAAACGCGAGGTTGTGCCCCTTGGCCGCCAAACCGACAACCACCGGGGCCACCAGCAGTCGCGTGATGCTGATTAAATTGGGAACGTTTGCGTACGCCACAAGCCTCCTTAGTGGGGACGACGAGGAGTGCATAAACTGATCGATCCGTTGTGCTAATAGTCGAGGAGATACACCCAATGAAAAAACAACGGAGCCGCAATGGTGAGGCTGTCAAAACGGTCGAGGATTCCGCCATGCCCCGGCAGGAGCGCGCCAAAATCCTTCACGCCAAAGTCCCGTTTGCACGCCGACATGGCTAAATCGCCAATGATCCCACCGACTGCAATTATTATGCCCGCGGCCACCGCGGGAACATAGGGCAAGTGGATTCCCAGCCTGTCGTTCACCAGGGGCGGCGATTGGGCCAAGGGCGTGATCCATGGCGACAGGACCACGGCGAGAATGATCGTCGCCAGCACGCCGCCCACATAACCTTCCCACGTTTTTTTGGGAGATAAGTGCGGTGTCGCCATATGCCGGCCGATTGCCCGCCCGGTGAGCGCCTGCGCCATGTCGTTGGCTTCGGTGACTACCAGCAAAAACAATAACCATCCCCAAGGCCCGCCCACAGGATTCGTTTCTTCGGGAAGCAAGTGGAACATCGCTACGTGCGAAAGGCCATAAACGCTAATGAGGACAGCCCATAACACGCTACCCGTCGAGGCGACAAAACCCCGCGGCCGCGCCGACGCCATCCGCACCGCGGGAAGCACGACAAGCATGGCCAGGGGAATAAACACCAGGGCCGCGCGTTGCCAGCCAAGCCAAATCCAAATGTATTGTAAGGGAATCAGGCCATAGGCGACGGCGGCGACACTCGATGGCGCCAACTCGCCTGGATACAGCCGCAAGAACTCGCGCAGCGCTAAAACGCTCAGCGTCCCCGTCAACAGTACAATTCCCGTCCGACCGAGACTGAAAGCCAATACCAACGCGGCAATCAAAACCCACCACGTCGCTAGGCTGGCCAATAAGTTTTCAGACTTGGCGGTTGGGCGCATGCACTGGGTCAGAGCGCGCAACACCGATCCCACGGCAAGCGCCGCGACCATGCCGGTCAAGAACCACACCGCTGCCGACGTCGCGCCGACCATTTGCGCTAGCTGGCCGATCACGTCGTCCAGTGTGGAAACGAAATTCATGCCGTTAATTGCACCCGTAGGAAAGACCGTCGCGTGGAGCGCGTCCGCGCCTTGGGGCGGAGCGCGCGCACGGCCTTTTCAGCCCTGCACGCTTTGGGAAAGACCGCTGAAATTACTGGACTTCCACGTTTGGGTATGTTGTAATGCAGCCCGAGTTTTCCCGGCGAAGGTAGCCACCCACCGTACTCTATCCCACCTGTCCCTTTTTGCAAGGAGCGTGCCATGGCACGGTTCAATCGGCGAACTTTTGTTAAGGCGACTGCGGCCAGCGCCGTTTTTCCTCTCTTTACCATTGGCGGAACGAAGGCGTCAGGAAAGGTCATTGGCGCCAACGATACCATCCGTGTTGGCGTCGCGGGAATTCATGGCCGGGGAAGCGCCCATATCGATGAATTCGCCCGCAAGCCCAATGTCCAGGTCACTTACCTGATTGACCCCGACAGTAGCCTCTTTGGCTCGCGCACCAAGCAGGTGCAAGACAAAGGCGGCAACACGCCGCAATGCGTTCAGGATGTACGGAAGGCGCTTGAGGACAAAAATCTGGACGCCGTTTCGATCGCCACCTGCAACCACTGGCACTCGCTCATGGGCGTCTGGGCGTGTCAGGCGGGCAAGGACGCCTACATCGAAAAGCCCATCAGCCATAACGTCTTTGAAGGCCGCCAGTTGGCCGAGGCCGCCAAGAAGTACGGTCGCGTGGTCCAACACGGCACGCAGCAACGAAGCAGCGGCGGCCGAGCGCGAGAGATGGCCGCCATTCAATCCGGCAAGTATGGCAAGTTGCTTGTCTCCAAAGGTTACTGTTGTAAGCCGCGCTGGAGCATCGGCGTCAAAAAGCCGAGCAATCCGCCTCAGCACCTCGACTTTAACCTGTGGCTTGGTCCCGCGAGCGAACAGCCCTTCCACGGGAATCTGGTCCACTATAACTGGCATTGGTTTTGGGACTTCGGCAACGGCGACACCGGCAATCAGGGCGTCCACGAGATGGACGTCGCCCGGTGGGCGATCAAAGACGCCACGTTGCCGACGCGCGTTTGGAGTCTCGGCGGGCGGTTCTTACCCGGCGAAAAAGACCAAGGCGAAACGCCCAACATGCAGCTTGCGGTCTACGAGTTTGGCGAAACGCTGCTGGTGTTCGA
>JAANMT010001163.1_pt1 | contig 26554 bp, 31 predicted proteins | sample 7279711 | NCBI WGS metagenome assembly JAANMT01 (sample SAMN14094538, study PRJNA606508) | bioreactor metagenome | isolation source: A lab-scale SPAN reactor treating ammonium-rich wastewater day 1 | place: Ireland: Galway | collected 2017-01-16 | reverse complement strand
GCAGTCTGTGGAGGCCGTGGCATGAGCCGGGTGAGATCGTCACCGCGAACGCCGCAAGACGCGAAAGTCGAGCTTGCAAGGAGGGGAAAGGCTGGTCCCCGGCCCGAGATGGTGGCTGAGTAGCAACGGTCAGCAACCGTTTCGGCCCGTCCGCCCTACGCCGGCGCCGGCACCACCTTCAGCGTGGCTTCCAGGATGGCCCGGTCCTCGGGATCGGGCAGCGCGGCAATCCGTTCGGCGGCCGTCTGATAATGCTCACGTTGCGCTGTCTCATCACCCCCGGCGGCGGCCACGTTGGCCATGACGGCGTGCGCCAGGGCCAACTCCCACGGTTCGGCCCGGTCCGACAGCACCACCGGCTGCGCCTGAGCCAGGTACCGCGCCGCCGGCCCCGCCTGCTTGAGCAAGGCGTAGACGTGCGCGACCAGCAGGGCGGCATGAGCGCGGTTGGTCTCGTCGCCCACGGTCTTCCACAGGTACATCGCGGCGTGCGCGGCCTGCAGCATCTCCTCATCTTCGTCGGCGCTGCGCGACAGCGATTCCGCCAGCGACCAGGCGCGGTTGTTGGCCTCAGCCGCCAGCCTGCGCCGCCACAACGCGGTTTCGGCGGGGGTGGGTTGATCGCTCATACAAGACTCCGTGGCGGCGGGGCGGACGTCATGGGCACACTATGGAGCGCCGTTCGCCGGAGCGGCAGGGCGGACAGGTGGCGATGGCGGCGACCGGCCGCCCTGGGAAGCGCCGCTCCATCGTTGCAGGGGCGAAGGCTACCACCCGCCGCACACTCCCATGCCTCTCGCGCACGGTGGCGGGGCCGATATCATTCTTCCAGAAGCGGTGGCCAATAGCGTTGTCATCGCATTTCCTGGCGGGTCAGGCCATCGGCTTCGGCGCGGCCACGATCACCGTCCAGCCGGCCTCGCTCGTGCGCCCGGCGGAGTCCGGCTGCGGACAAGGTCGCTGTTTGTGGATGAACTCCCACCAGGTGTCCTTCACGCGACCTGCGCCGAGACGGCTGTCCCCCAAGACCAGGCCGTCCTGTCTAGCCTCGAGCACGGTAACGCTGTGCGGGACCCATTCGTCGTCCGCAATGCGTACCATCTGGCCCACGATAGGAGGAGTGCCGTCCTCCACGGCTCCCATGATGATCCGCCGGAAGCAGCCGTCGTTGCGGCAAACCTCGTTGCTGTTTGGCTCTTGGCAGCAGCGGATGACCTGTATGCCGTGCCCATCGGTCAGCGCGAGGAGGGCGCCCTGCCCATCGCCGAGGTGGTCCAAGAGCGTCCTGTCGCCTGGGAGGCGGCTCGGGTTACCCGACGCTTCGCCATGAGCTGACACTGGGCTTGGGCATCGCCGTGCTCGGGAACTGAGTCGTCCGGGAACATGCTCTGCAGGATCTGATCGAAGTCCTCTGGTCGTGATGTGGCACATTTGACGATGTGTCGCATCGCGGCGGGAAGGGAGCCCCACCGCTCGAAGCCGTGGTAGCGGAGCACGCTCAACGCAGCCGCCACAGAGCACAGGTTGTAGGGGCCCTGGTAGTGCGCGCCCTGGACGAACCTCTCCACGTCGACTGGCATCGTTCTCGCTCCTCCGACCCTTGTCTCCCAGTTGAGCTATGGCCGCGCCAGGACGTTCACACCCCGCACCCCAATCACCCCCGCCGCAACCAGCAGGCGCGCGTCGCCGCTGTAGATCCCCGTCAGCCCTTGCTCGCGAGCGCCGACCAGGTGCGGGGCGGCAGCGGCGGAGGCTTTCCCCCAGGCCGGCGGCGGCGCGCGAGTGGCCTCATGCTGAGGACAGTGCGGGTCCGCCAGGGAGCGAGCAGCATGGCCGGCAAGTCGGACAACAACGATGCGACGCCGACGCTTCTGGCGGGCGGGAATCCTCGGATCGCCAAGGGCGACGGCGACGAGCCCGTGCAGGCCTACATCGCGGCCATGCCGGGGTGGAAGAGGGATGTCGGGCGGCGGCTCGACGCGCTCATCGTGGACAGCGTGCCCGAGGTAAGCAAGGCCGTGAAGTGGAACTCGCCGTTCTATGGAATCGAGGGTCGGGGCTGGTTCCTCAGCTTCCATTGCTATACGAAGTACGTCAAGGTGGCCTTCTTCCGCGGCGCGGCGCTGCGGCCCGTGCCGCCGGTCGAGGGGAAGGACCAGGAAGTGCGCTACGTCCACCTCCACGAGGGCGACGAACTGGACGAGGCACAGTGGGCGGACTGGCTGCGGCAGGCGGCCGAACTGCCCGGCTGGGTGCCGTAGCGCCGGGTTCGTTGACGTAGCACTTGACCAGGTACGAGGTGTCGAAGTAGGTCAACGCCGGTCCCGATCCTCGGCGATGAACCGCGTCGAGTCGCCAGCCACCGGCGGCAGCTCGGCGAAGGCCTGGACCAGCCGGCGCTCGGCGAACGGCGTCCCCAGGTCCGACGGCTCGAACGGCACCTCTTGGCAATCGGGCGCACCCACTTCGTTGGCGCGCGCGTGCATTCGAAATGCGCGCGTGCATTGGGGCGAATGCGCGCGTGCATTCATCGTGCGTTCTTCTCGTACCGGACGGCGCGGCCCCGTCGGCTGGTCGGTCGCAAGTAGCCCTTGTCAACCAGCGCCCTGAGCAGGCGGTACGCCTGCGGCCCGCTGAGCCGACACAGCTCAGCAGCCTCGGCCCGGGCGATTGAGCCGTGAGTTTCCACGTACTGCAAGACCATCTGCTCCTGCTGGAGCGGCTCGAAGCCCCGCTGCCGGACATAGGCGGCCGCTTCACCCAAGCGCCGGTAGGTAGCGGCCGAAAGGTGATACGTCCGGCCTTTCCGCGTTCCCCTGGCCTCGACCAGGCCGGCCTCCACCAACGCCTGCAGCCTGGCCCGCGCATCGGTTTCCGGCTTCTGGATCAGCCCGGCAGCCTGGGCCGTCGTCAACGACCGCTCCGACCAGAGGCGGTTGAGGATCAGCAGCTCGTCCAGCCAGAGCGGTCGACCCGCATGAGCTGCCTCGACCACCAGCCGCACAAAGGCGAGGTTGGCTTCACCGCCGGGCAGCACCAGGACGACGTCCGACGCGGTGGTCCGGTCGTAGGACGGGGCGGGACGCCCGTTGCGCAGTTGCTCCAAGAAGATCGTGTCGATGCCACGGGCCGTGCGCTCGGCAATGCCTGCCCGCTTCAGCGCATCGGCCAGGACCGGGTTCCGCGGTCGAGGAGCCGTGGTCAGCAGGTTGTCCAGGCGGACCCCCTCCGGGAAGCCACCGGGATTGGAGAACTCCAGACGGTCGGGATGCCACTGGACGTGAACCGCGCCCAGCCGGGAGTAGTCGCGGTGAGTCAACGCGTTGGCCAGTGCTTCGCGGAAGGCTGCCTCCGCGTAGTCGGCGACGCCGACCCGGATCAGCCCGAACTGGACCTCGCGCTCGACACAGCGTGCTCGAAAACGGGTCAGTTGCTCGTCCATAACCCGCAACAGCGGCCATCGGAAGAAGTCGTTGACCTGTACCTCTGTGCCCGCCAGCGCCTGGAAGGCCACCTCGTGGGTCGGCAGCAGACGCCGCAGGGCGTCCTCTCGGCCAAACAGCAGGAGGCCCACCACGCAAACCGCGGTCGCCACGTGGTTCGCGTGGACCGCCCCCAGAGCCTTGGCCAGCTCCAGGTCGGGCAGGTCCAGCAGCGCCCTATCGCCGCGGCCTGCGCTCTCCCGGACGAAGCGGCGGAAGCGCTCGAACTCCAGGGGGTCAAGGTCCTCCCACGCAGCATCAGGGACGACCAGGCTGGAGTAGTCGAGGAGCCCGCTGTCGGCCTGTCGGGCCTGCATCTCATGGAAGTGGAACGGCAGGCATTCGGGGAGGCCTCGACCGCCAATGGCACGCCGCACATAGAGCCCGGAACTGGTGCCCACCGGAGATCGGGCCGGGGGCACCTCGATGGCGAGGACCGGCCCTTCGTCCAAGCTGATCTGGTAGGCGCGGCAGGACAGTGAAGGTCGGGTCCGGTTGGCGATCAGGGCCTGCAACCGGTGCAGGTCGGTCACGCCGGCCTCGTGTCGCGGCCGTGCGCCGGTCACCGTGCCGTCGTCCTCCACCCCGATGAGCAACCAGCCCGGCTCGCCGCCGGGGCGGTTGGCCAGGCAGACCACGGTCTCGACCAGCGCATCGTCCGAAAGCGGCGAGCGCGACTCCGCCTTGAACTCGGTGCCGAGGGTCTCGCCTGCGGCAATCAGCTCTCTCAGACGCTCATCGGTCATCCGCTCGCCCTCAGCTTCAGCCCGTCCTCGGCCGCGCTCAGTTCAAGCCAGTCGTGCCGCACCTTCGTCACCTCGTCCCAGACTACCGCGCCGTCGCTCTTGGCTTCGCGATGGAAGCGGGCTCCTGCCACCGTTTGTCCTGCCCCCGTTTCCTCATCAGCGAACCGAAGTCCCGAACCGTTCCTCCGCTACCGGACCATCACCCCTGACGGCTCGCGCCAGTGGTCCCAGTAGCGGGGGCGGTTGGCTAAGGTGACCAACTCGGCCATCTCCTCGCGCGGCACGCCCTCGGCGATCATCTGCTTGGCCTCGCGACCGGCTTGGACGAAGGCCAGGACCTTGGGCACGTTCTCGTCGCGGCACATGATTTCCTCGACCACCGTGGTCACGCCCGAGGCGCCGTCGGCGGCGGACTGGAAGACGAAGTCGCGCACGTCCTGGACGGTCATGTTGAGATAGTGGAAGCTGCCCAGCCGCCAGACGAACGGGACGCGGCAGTGGTCGCGGAGCAGGCGCGGGTTGAGTTTGTGGGAGATGGACGGGTCGAAACGGACCAGGCCGATCTGCTCCAGAAACGGCAACTGCTCCGGCCGCAGGTCCTCGACGTGGGCCGAACGCACGCCGGTGGTGATGCCGCTGTAGTACTGTTCCCAGGCGGTCAGCACCACCCGCTCGAAGAGGGCCGGCGGGACGAAGCTGGCCAGGTCGTCGCACATCCCGCCGCCGGTCGGGTTGGGGAACGGATTGCCGAACGTCTGGGCGACGAAGCGGTAGTAGTCGATGATGCTGGCGACCAGCAGGCGCATGAACTCGGCGGTGGTCTCGGGCCGGTCGTACATGTCTTCAAAGAAGCCCACGCCGCGGACTTCGTAGGCGGTGGTGATGGGCCCCTCGCCGCCGAAGCCGAAGCCGATGGCCCGGTCGGGGAAGGCCTCCTTGAGGGTCTCGCGGAAGTCCAGATAGAACTGGAACATGCCGGTGTTGCGCCAGTCGACCGGCTCCTTGAGCGCGGCAATGCCGTCGTCCAGGTTGTCCCAGATGGGCCGCTCGCCGACCTCACCGCCCTCGGGGAAGGTGAGCGGCACGCCGAGGCAGTTGACGTGGCCGTAGCTGACGGCGGGCGTGGTGATGCCGGGCGCGCCGACGGCGTCGCCGAAGACCTCGGCGAACCGCTTGAGCCCGACTCGGTAAGCCTCGATGCAGGCGGCCGGCGACAGGTTGAACTCGCGGATGGGCACCCCGCTGAGCGCCCGCATGGCTCCTTGCGAGCCTCCCGCGGAACAGCCGAAACCCGCTTCCTGACGCAGTTTGTCGTAGTCCGGACGCATCATCCACCTCCCCGCCGGCAGGCGGCGGCTGGCCGTGGCATGGGCTTCCAGCCCATGTGCATCGGCTGGAAGCCGATGCCATCGAACGGTTCCAGCGAACCGCGGTCGGCTTGACCGTTTGGCGATCTTGGGGTTCACTGGGGAGCCAGCCAATCCTATGCACGACCGACCATAATCCGAGGATCCGGCCGCTCGCCATCCACCCACTCGACCAAGGAGTGCCTATGCCTGGTACCAAGCCCAAGAGATGCGTGTTGTTCGTTCTCGCCACCCTCTCCACCTGTCCGGCCGCCACCTCCCGCCTGATCGCCGGGCCTTACTCACCGTCGGAAGGACTCCACCGCTATCATCTGGCCACCGGCCGGCCGGTGCTCCGGACCGGCAGCCGCAACCCGGTCGGCGTGGGCTGGTGCACCTGGTTCGTCCAGGCCGTAACGCCGTTCGCTCTGCCCGCCCGCGGCTACGCCCGCAACTACTACAACCCCGCCTTCGGCCAGCTCAGCGCGACCCCGCGGCCGGGCTCGGTGGCGGTCTGGGGACCGGCCGTCGGCCGCGGCTGCGGCCATGTCGGGTACGTCACCGCGGTCGATGTCGAGCCGGGCACGTTCGATGTCTGGGACAGCAACTTCTCGGTCGGCTGGGACCGCCGGATCCGCTGGCGGCGGCACCGCAGCGACGATGGCAAGCTGCTCGGCTTCGTGCTCCCGCCGCGGCCGGAGGTGACCGTGCCGCCGGCGGTCGAGCCGTTGCCGGCCGAATACGAGCTGGCCTTCGTCCGCGACGGCGACCTGCACGCGGGCACCCTGCCCGAGCGCGAAGTGCGCCGGTTGACCGCCGGCGGCGGCTGCGCGCACCCCTCCTGGTCGGCCGACGGCCGGTACCTGCTGTTCGCGCGGGACGGGAACCTGGTTCGGCTGGACACCCGGACCGGCCGGTTCGCGGCGCTGACCGGCGCCGGCGGCGACCTGCAGCCGGCCTGTCACCCCAGCCGGGCGCTGGCCTGGTTCGTCCGGCTGGTGAACGACCGACTGGGCCGCCCCAAACGCGCCGACCTGTGGCGGATCGGGCTGGACGGCCAATCGCCCCGCCGGCTGGGCATGGTCGCGCCACTCACCGGCGAGGCCGCCGACGCCGCGGCGCGAACGGTCTGGGAGCCGAGCGGCGCGATGGCCGCCATCGAGGTCCCGGGCGCCGACGGGCCGAGGTTTTTCGACGGCGAGGGCCGGCCGCTGACGGCGCCGGGCAGATCGTGGGACCCGGACCTGTGGCAGGCGGTGCCGGCCTGGCAGCCCGATGGCGACCTGGTCAGCTTGCCGCGGCCCGCCTGGTGCTGGGTCCGGGAGCGGGACGAAGCAGCCTCGTCCTGAACGCAGCGGCCGCGGATCCCGCCCTCAGTCCAGCGACACGAATTCGAACTTGCCCGCCGGCGGATCGAGGTGGAGGAGCATGCCATCGCCGGCCAGGGCCTCCTTGGAGAGGTTGGCGTAGCCCGGCACGCGCTCGGCGATCTCGGCCAGGGCCTGGTCGTAGGACAGAGCTTGCCAGGTCGCCTGCCGGCGGGCCGCCACGCCGGTGGCCAGGGCGTTGATGACGTCCAGATCGCTGCGCACCCCCAGGATCGGCCGCACCGCCGCCGGCGCGTACTGCGCACGGCCTTCCAGGTTGACATAGGTGCCGGGCCGCTCGGCGAAACAGGTGGCCGGCAGGACCACGTCGGCCAGCTTGGCCGTGGCGCTCATGAAGAGCTCGCTGACGACCAGGAACGGGACCTTCTCCACGGCCGCCCGGCGGCGCTCCCAATCGGCCTCGAAGGTGGCCCGGATCGCGCCGTTGTGGGTCTGGTTGAGCCACTGGTTGCGCGCCGTCTGGAACGGGTTGCCCTCGTCCGAGACCAGGTCCGAGCCGAGCACCACCATCGCCGCCAGCTCGCCGGACGAGGCCGCGGCCAGCAGCGCGTCGAGGTCAAGGCCGGCGTGCTCGACCGGCTGGTAGCCGGGCAGGTAGTCGGGCCGGAGACCCATGTCCGAGGCGCCGCGGGTGTTGGCGCCCGGCAGGTGCTCCAGCCAGCCGCCGCGCTCCTGGCCAGGCACGTTGAGCAGCAGGGCGAGGTCCCACAGCGCGTCGCGCAGGGCGGTGCCGTCGGGCCGGCCGTCGCTCTGCGGGGCGACGATCACCAGGTCCTCGGCCTCGACCAGTTGCCGGGCCAGCTCGGCCAGCCGGCCGTCGTCGCAGCCGGTGGCCGCGGCGACGGCGTCGAGGTCGGTCGCCCGCCACTCGTGGGCGACGTCCGACAGACCGCGGCTGTGCGCCCGCAGGGCGTTCGGGTCGTGCAACTTGTGGTGGTAGATGTGGCTCAGCAGCGCCCGCACCACCGCCGCTTCCTGCCCGCGCTCGCAGCCCAGATCAAAGCTGCTGGCAAGGTTGATGTGGTAATCCTGGTTGTTGAGGGTCAGCAGCCGCGCGCCCTTCTTGCGAATGGCCTTGTACATGCGCAGCCAGGCGATGGGCAGCTCGGCGATGGGGTTGGCCCCGCCGAAGAAGAAGGTCCGCGCCTGCTCCAGCTCGCCGAAGGTCGGGATCAGGGCCGCGCGGCGCTCGAGGTCGACCGGCTTGGAGGTGACCACGTGCGGGCTGCCGAGCACCGTCCGGACGAGCTTCTGGAACAGGTACTGCTCCTCGCAGCTCAGCACCGTCGAGCCGATCCCGGCCACCAGCCCGCCGGACTCGACCGCCTTGGTCAAGCCGTCGACGGCCACCGCCAGCGCGTCGTCGTAGGTCGCCGGCTCCAGCTCGCCGGTCTCGTGGTTCCGCACCAGCGGCACGTCGAGCCGGTCTTCGTGCTGGATGACCGGGTGATGGAAGCGGTCGCGGTCGCTCAGCCAGACGTCGTTGACGGCGACGTTTTCGCGCGGCATGATCCGCCGCACAACGTTCTCGCGGATGTCCAACCGCAGATTGCTCCCGCAGCAGTCGAAGGGCGAGATGGCCGGTTTCCCGGTCATCTCCCACGGCCGCGAGCGAAAGCGAAAGACCGCCGAGGTCAACGCGCCGACCGGACAGATGTCGCAGGTGTTGCCGGCGAAGTGGCTGTCGTACTCGCCGCCGAAGGCCGGCGAGATTTCGGTGTGGTACCCGCGGTTGATCAGCTCGATGGTCTTTTCGCCGGCAAGCTCGTCGACGAATCGGGTGCAGCGCGCGCAGTGGACGCAGCGCTCGCGGTCGAGCAGGACGGTCCGCGAGATGGCGATGGGCTTGGGGTACTTGCGCCGCGGCTCGATGCTCCGGCCGACCTCCGGCCCGTCGTCGACGGTCTGGTCCTGCAGCAGGCACTCGCCGCCCTTGTCGCACACCGGGCAGTCCAACGGGTGGTTGACCAGGAGCAGCTCCAGGGTCATCTTCCGCGCCTGGACGGCGGCGTCGGACATGACCTTGACCTGCATCCCGTCGGCCACGCGCAGGGTGCAGGTGGCCACGTTGGCCCACCGCCCGCGGGCCTCGACCTCGGCCATGCACATCCGGCACATGCCCACCGGATCGAGCCGGGAGTGGTGACAGAAGCGCGGCATGTCGAAGCCGACGTAGTCGGTGATGGCGTCGATCAGGAGCATGCCGGCAGGAACCCGGTACTCCTGGTCGTCGACGATGATGGTCACGGTGTCGGTGGTGGTCGTTTGGGCCATCGGACGTATCTCGGAGCTCGGAAATCGGACCGCATTATCGCACGGCCGGCGGATCATGGCTACCCGTTCCGCCGGCCCGCGCGGCCGTCCGCCGGGTCAGGTCGGCGAGTCAGCCATCCGGGCCGGTAGTTGCCCGAGGTCGGTGAGCGACAGCGCCTCGATCCGCTCGTCGAGCGGCCAGCTCCCCGCCGAAGGATGGATGACGAACAGTCTGGCCAAACCCAGGTCATCGAGGGCGACTCGCATCGAGCGACTCGTGCGCGGCGATTGGGTGTACTTGAACTCGATCCCGAACCGTCGGCCGTGAGCGAAGACCAGGAGATCCAGCTCGGCGCCGCCGTGGGTGGCCCAGCCGAACACCTCGGTCTCGCGCCAGCCGCCCTGACGCAGGACCTGCTCCAGCGCGAAGCCCTCCCACGACGCGCCCAGTTTCGGGTGCGCTTCCAACTCCGCCAGGCTGCCGATGCCCAGCAGCGTGTGCAGCAGCCCGGTGTCGGCCAGATAGATCTTCGGCGCCTTCCGGACGCGCTTGCCGACGTTTTCCGTCCACGGTTGGAGCTGCCGCACCATGAACGCGCCGGTCAGCAGGTCGAGGTAGCTCCGCGCCGTCTTGTGCGACACATCCAGCGAGTTGCCGACCGCCGAGGCGTTCCAGGTCTGGCCATGGTAGTGCGCCAGCATCGTCCACATCCGCCGCATCTGCTGGGCCGGCACCCCGATGCCGAGGAGCGCCGCGTCGCGGGTCAGGAAGGTGCGGATGAAGTCGTTCCGCCAAGCCACGCTGCCCCGCTCGTCAGGCGCCAGAAAGGAGCGCGGGAAGCCGCCCCGGAGCCACAGCCGTCGCGTCTCTTCGGCGCCCACCTCTCCGAGATCGAAGCCGGCGAGATCGACCAAGCGCACGCGCCCCGCCAGCGATTCCGAGGCGCCTTCAACCAACCGGGGCGAGGCGCTGCCGAGGATCAGGAACCGGCACGCCGCCGGCGCGCGGTCGGCCAGCACACGCAGGATCGGGAACAGCTCCGGCCGGAGTTGGACCTCGTCGATGACCACCAGGCCGGTCAGCCTCTCCAGCGCCAGCATCGGCTCGCGCAGCCGGGCGAGGTCGCGCGGGTCCTCGAGGTCCAGCCAGGTGACTTCGGCGGCCGTCGCCGCGATCTGCCGGGCCAGGGTGGTCTTGCCGCACTGTCTCGGCCCGAGCAACGCCACCACCGGCGCCGAGTCCAGCCCAGCCCGCAACGACGCCACGTAGCGCGGCCGCTCGATCATCTCATTTTCCATGAAAATTGGAAGGCTGACTTCCAATCTTCAAGGATAACTGGTGGGGGTCCAGGCGGCAAGTGCGCTTCGCGACGGCGCGCGGCTCCGGTGAGCGGCGGCTTCAGTCGCCGGCGGCGACCGCGGTGGCCTGGTTGATCAGGGCCTCGAACTCGTGCCGGAAGTGGCGCAGGCCGCCTTGGATGGCCCAGGCCGCGGCGATGCCGAGCGGGCAGAAGCTGTTCTTCTCCATCGCCTCGGCCACGTCGTCGAGGATGCGCAGATCGTCGGCCCGGCCTCGGCCGTCGACGATCCGGCGCAGGATCTTGGTGCTCCACGGCGTGCCTTCCCGGCACGGGGTGCACTTGCCGCAGCTCTCGTGGGCGTAGAACTTGGTGATCCGCCAGACCACCTCCGGGATGCTGGTGGTCTCGTCCATGACGATCACCGCCCCGCTGCCCGGCTGACTGCCCGCCGCGCGGATGCTCTCGAACGAGGTGTCGGTGTTCAGGATGACGTCCTTGGGCAGCATCGGCATCGAGCTGCCGCCGGGGATCACCGCCTTCAGGTCACGGCCCCCGCGGATCCCGCCGCAGAGATCGTAGATCAACTCGCGGAACGGAGTGCCGTTCTCGACCTCGTAGATGCCGGGCCGCTGGACGTGGCCGCTGACCGACAAGATGCGCGGCCCCGGAGACTTGCTTTCGGGCGCCAGGTTGATCCCCGCGAACCAGGCTGCGCCCTGGTTGACGATGTGCGGGATGGTCGAGATGGTCTGGACGTTGTTGACGATGGTCGGCGCGGCGTAGAGCCCGGCCACGGCCGGGAACGGCGGCTTCTGCCGCGGCTGGCCCTTATCGCCCTCCAGGGAGCTGAGCAGCGCGGTCTCCTCGCCGCAGATGTACGCCCCGGCGCCGCGGTGGACGGTGATCTTGAGCGGGAAGTCGTGCCCGGCCACCGTCTCGCCCAGCAGCCCCGCCGCCTCGGCTTCGGCGATGGCGGTCACCAGCCGCTGGTACGGCTCGAGGTATTCGCCGCGGATGTAGACGAAGGCGTGGTGCGCCTCGATGGCGTAGCAGGTGTCGATGATGCCTTCGATCAACTGGTGCGAGAGCCGCTCGATCAGCCGCCGGTCGTGGCAGGTGCCGGGCTCGCTCTCGTCGGCGTTGATCACCAGGTAGGTCGGCTTGCCGGTGCCCTTGGCCAGAAAGCTCCACTTCACCCCGGTGGGGAACCCGGCCCCGCCGCGGCCGCACAGCCCGGAGGCCTTGACTTCTTCGACCCAATCGGCCGGCTGGCGGGCGAACAGCGGCTCCAGGCTGGCGTACCCGCCGTGCTGGCGGTAGACGTCCAGCTCCCAAATCCGGTCGACGTCGTAGTGCTCGAGCAAAATCCTGCGCTCAGCCATCGCCGTCGCTCCCGTCGGCCAGCAGCTCGTCCAGCAGGGCGTCCACCTGATCGGGGGTCAGGTCTTCGTGGAACCGGTAGTTGACCTGGAGCGCCGGCGCGTTGGCGCAGGCGCCGAGGCACTCCTGCTCGCGCAAGGTGATCTTGCCGTCCGGCGTGGTCTCGCCGACCTTGATCCCCAGCCGCCGCTCGAGGTGGGCGAGGAGGTCGTACGAGCCGCACAGAAAGCAAGTCGGGCTGCAGCACAGGTCGATGATCCGACGGCCCGCCGGCTGCTTCTCGTACATGGTATAGAAGCTGGCCACGGCGGCGACGTGGACCGGCGCCAGGCGGAGCAGCTCGGCCACCTCGGCCAGCACCTCCGCCGGCAGCCAGCCGACCTCTGACTGCGCGATGTACAGCGCCGGCATGACCGCCGACTTGGCGCGACCCGCAGGATACCTCTCGACGACCTTGAGAATCTCCTGCCGCGCGGATTCGGAGAGCATTCCCGCTCGCTCCCTCCTACCGATCGATTTCACCCAGAACGATGTCGATGCTGCCCAGACAGGCCACCAAGTCGGCGATCATGTGCCCCTTGGCCATGGCCTCCAACGACTGCAGGTTGACGAAGCTCGGCGGCCTCACGTGCGCGCGGACCGGCTGGGCCGTGCCGTCGGCAACCACGTAGAAGCCGATCTCGCCCTTCGGCGATTCGATCGGCACGTAGGCCTCGCCCACCGGCGGCAGGATCCCCTCGGTCCAGATCTTGAAGTGCCGGATGAGCGACTCCATGCTCCACGAGATCTCCGCCTTCGGCGGCGGGACGTAGTCCCGGTGGTCGTCATTGACCGGCGCGTCGGGGCCCAGCGCCGCGATCTTCTCGAGCGCCTGGGTGACGATCCGCGCCGACTGCCGCAGCTCGGCCACGCGGCAGCGGTACCGGTCGAACACGTCGCCAACCGTGCCCAGCGGCACCTCGAACTCGAACTCGTCGTACGAGCTGTACGGGTTGGCCTTGCGCACGTCGTAATTGACCCCCGACGCACGCAGCGCCGGGCCGGTCAGGCACAGGTCGATGGCCTGCTCGGCGGACAGGATGCCGACGTCCTTGGTCCGCTTCAGGAAGATGGGGTTTTCGGTCAGCAGGCCCTCGTAATCGTCGACCCGGCGGGGGAAGTCCTCGATGAACTCGGCCGCGCCGCGGACCCGCTTGCCGTCCTCGGTGAACCCGGTATAGAACTCGGGCGGGACATCCTGCTTGAGGCCGCCGGGGCGGATGAAGGTGGTCATCAGCCGCATCCCGGAGGCGACCTCGAACAGATCCAGGATGGCTTCCCGCTCGCGCAGGCAGTAGAGGAAGACGGTCAGCGCGCCGAGGTCCATGGCGTGCGTGCCGAGCCAGATCAGGTGGGAGGCGATGCGCTGGAGCTCGACCAGCAGAACCCGCAGGTACTGGCCCTTGGGCGGCGGCGCGATGCCGCAAATCTTCTCGATGCTGAGGACGTAGGCCAGGTTGTTGGACAGCGGCGCCAGGTAATCCATACGGTCGGTGACGGTGATGCCCTGGACGTAGCGCTGGTCTTCGAGCTCCTTCTCCATGCCCGTATGGAGGTACCCGACCACCGGCTTGCAGGACTTGACGGTCTCGCCCTCCAGCTCGACCACCAGGCGCAGCACCCCGTGCGTGCTGGGGTGTTGCGGCCCCATGTTGATGGTCAGGGACTCAGATTGGCGCATCGCTGAATCGCTTTCGGTGCGGGAGGTCGAACTGGACCGGCTCGTCGCCGATGCCGTAGTCGCGGCGCAGCGGGTGCCCGGTGAACCCGTCCGGGGTGAGGATGCGCTCCAGGTGCGGATGTCCGGCGAAGGGGATGCCGAACAGGTCGAACACCTCGCGCTCCATGAAGTTGGCGCCGCTCCACAGCCCGGTGATGCTCGGCGCCGCCTGGGTCTCGGCGAGGCCGACCTTGATGGTCAGCCGCGCGCCGGTGTCCAGTGAGAAGAGGTGGTAGACCAAGTCGAACCGCGGCTCGCGCTCGAGCCAATCGACCGCGGTGACGTCGGTCAAGAAGCGGTAGGCGAGCTGTCCGTCGTCGCGCAGGAAGCCGAGCACTTCGAGCAGATCGCCGGCGGCGACGCGCACGGCAAGTTGGCCGCGAAACGGCTCCTCGGCGACGACGCGCTCGCCGAACTGGTCGGCCAGCCGCGTCCCGGTGGCCGTCAGGGCAGGGGACAACTCGTCCATCACATTTCCCACTTGAAGGCGCCGCGTTTCCAGACGTAGAGGTAGCCGACCACCAGGATGGCGATGAAGACGAGCATCTCGAGCACGGCGAACAGCCCCAGCCGGCCGAACGCCGCCGCCCAGGGATAGAGGAAGACGACCTCGATATCGAACAACAGGAACAACATCGCGGTCACGCCGAAGACGATGGACACCGGTCCCTGCGCCTCCTGTTGCGGGACGATGCCGCACTCGTAGGGGAGCAGTTTGCGCTCGGACGGCCGCCGGCGGCCCAACAGGGCCGAGCCGATGGGGAACGCGGCGGCCAGGACGACCACCATCAGGCCCATCAGCGTCAGAGGCACATAGTCGCTCATGGTGACTGCCGCTCCGGCGCCAGCCTTGCCTCGCCGGCCGCGCGGGCCAATGATACAACGCGCGCCCGGACGCCGCAACAACGATGGTGACGCAGGCCGGGTGGCCTGTCAGTTGGTCCGGCCGCGCGGCGGCGGCGAACGAGCCGCGGTGGAACTATCGCCGCGGCCGACTCGTTCAACGTGGAGGCGGGGCCGATGGTGCGGGCCGAGAGGTGAGGTGGCAGGCGTGAAGCGAGTGCTGCTGACCGGCGCCGGAGGGCTGCTCGGCCGGGCTGTGACCAGCCTGGCCAGCCGCCGGGACGGGCTCGAGCTGCTGGCGCTGACACGCGCTGAGCTGGACATCACCGACACCGCGGCGGTGGCGGCGCGGCTCGACGCCTGGCGGCCGGCGGTGGTGCTCAACGCCGCCGCCTACACCAACGTCGACGGCGCCGAGACCGAGCCCGTGGCGGCCATCGCGGCGAACGCGGTCGGCCCGGCGGTGCTGGCGGCTGAAACCTCCAGGCGGGATCAGGTTCTTATCCATATCAGTACCGACCACGTGTTCGACGGCGACGCGACGGCGCCGTATGCCGTCACGGACGCCACCGGCCCACGGAGCGTCTACGGACGGTCCAAGGAGCAGGGCGAGCAGTGGGTCCGCCAGCTTCAACCACGGCATTGCGTGGTCCGCACGGCGGGCCTGTTCGGGGCCGGCGGCCGGAATTTCGTGGACGCCATCCGAGGTCGGGCGAACGCGGGCCAGCCGCTGCGGGTGGTCGCCGATCAGGTCTGCTGCCGGACCTACGCCGCGGATCTGGCCGGGGCGTTGGTGGAACTCCTGGAGGCCGGTATTACGTTTGGCACCTACCACGCAACGAACGCGGGCCACACTTCGTGGTACGGGTTCGCTCAGGACATCGTGAAGCGGATCGGTGCCGGGGTGGAGGTCACCCCGGTGACCAGTGTCGAATACGGCGCGGCGGCCTGGCGACCGGCCTTCTCGGCCCTGGACGGGTCGAGTTGGGCGGCGGCCGGGTTGACGCCGCTGCGAGCGGTCGAGGACGCGCTGGCCGAGTATCTGGCCGAATCCGGCCGGGCCGGCGGGTCGCCGGTCGCACAGCGAGGAGTGGGTCGATGAGAAAACCACCGGTGATGCGCCCGGAACTGGACCAGGCGCACTTCCGGGAGTTGTTGGAGGACGAGCGCGAGCGGCTCCTGCGGGTCGAGCGCGACCTGGCCGAGAACTCGCGCCAGGCCAACGACTCGCTCGAGAGTTTTTCCGATTCCGACGACGTCCCGGCGGATATCGCCGCCCAGGCCTCGGAGCGGGAAAAGGACCAGATTCTGGGCCAGCGGGTGCACCAGACCCTGAGTCAGGTCGAGATGGCGTTGGAGCGCATCGACGACGGCACCTACGGGGTCTGTGAGATGTGCGGCTGTGACATCCCCGAGGCCCGACTGGAGCGGATTCCATGGGTGTCGACGTGCGTCGATTGCCAGAAGATGTTGGAGGAGGGCTGAAGTCCCGGCCCGGACGCACCTTCCTGCTGATCGCCGGGTCCTGGCTGCTGCTCGACCAGTTGACCAAACTGGCCGTGGTACGGTTCTTCACCACCGAGCGGCCGTACCTGACCCTGGTTCCGGGCTACCTTGACCTCACCCTGACCCTCAACTCCGGCGCGGCCTTTGGGATCCTCCGCGGTTGGGCCGGGTCGCGGTACCTGTTCATGCTCATCGCCGTGGCCGCGCTGGCGGCGATGCTGATCTGGCGGCGCGGCCTGCTGGCCTTGCCGGCGCCGCAGCGGGTCGGGCTCGCCCTGGTCGCCGCCGGCGCCGCCGGGAACCTGGTCGACCGCCTCTGCCGCGGCGGGCTGGTGGTCGACTTCATCCACTTCCACATCGCCCGGATCGGCTTCGTTTGGCCCGATTTCAACGTCGCCGACATCGGCGTCACCTGCGGCATGACCCTCTATGTGGTCCACGCGCTGATCTGCGACTGGCAGCTTGCCCGCCGGCCGGAGGCCGGAGCCGATGACGGACCGTGAGCCCTTCCGGCTGGTGGTCGAGGCCGAGCAGGCGGGGCAGCGCCTCGACCTGTACCTGGCCGCCGCCGTCCCGGACCTGAGCCGGACTCAGGCGCAGCGGCTGATCGCCGCCGGCGACGCCCTGGTCGACGGCGAGCGGGCCCGGCCGGCCCACGAGCTGCGCGCCGGTCAGTGCGTCACCTGCCGCTTCCCGCCCCCGGCGCCGGACGAGCTCCTGCCCGAGGCGATCCCGCTCGACGTGGTCTACGAGGACGCCCACCTGTTGGTCATCGACAAGCCGGCCGGGATGGTCACCCACCCGGCTCGGGGCCACCCGGGCGGAACGCTGGTCAACGCCCTGCTCGCCCACTGCCACGACCTGTCCGGGATCGGCGGCGTCTACCGGCCCGGCATCGTCCACCGCCTGGATCGCTTCACCTCCGGCTTGATCGTCGTCGCCAAACACGACACCGCCCACCAGGCGCTGTCCGAGCAGCTCAAGGCGCGCACCGCCGGGCGGGTTTATCTGGCGCTGGCCTACGGCGACCCGGAGTTCGACCAGACCATGGTCGACGCGGCCATCGGCCGGCACCGCGGCGATCGGCAGCGGATGGCGGTCGAGGAGTCCGGCCGGCCGGCCCGGACTCGCCTGACCTGCCTGGAGCGCTTCGGTCTGGCGGCGTTGCTGCGGGCCAACCTGGAATCCGGCCGCACCCACCAGGTCCGCGTCCACTGCGCCTGGCTCGGTCACCCGCTGTTCGCCGATCCGCTCTACGGCCGGCGCCGGCAGGCGGCTTTCGCGCCGCTTCCGCCGGAGGTCCAGGCCGCGGTCGAGGCGCTGCCGGGGCAGGCCCTGCACGCCGCGGAGCTGAGCTTCAGACATCCCGCCGACGGGCGCGACTGCCACTTCTCGGTTCCTCCGCCGCAGGCCTTTGCGACGCTGCTGTCGGCGCTCCGGGCGCTCCCACGAGCGTGATCAGTTCGCCCGCCAGATCGCCGGCCAGGAGCGCCCACAGCCGCCGCCGCGCGCGGCCGACCCGGACCGCCGTCTGGTGGCGCGACTGCCCGCGCAGGTCAGCCAGCCGCCGCAGGGCGCCGCGGCGGCCCGGCCGTTGGAGCAACAACTGCTGATCGGACTCGGGCAGCCCCCGGAAAGCGGCCAGCACCGCCACGGCCAGCGCGTTCCCGGTGATCTCCTCGGCCACCGGCCGCCCGCGGTCAACCAGCGTCTCCGCCAGCTCCAGCTCGCCCTCGGCGCCGACCCGCTCGGACAGGGACAGGACCGGCTCGAGCCGCCGCTCGTCGGCCTGCCGTCGGCGCCACCACTGCCGTAGCAGGCGATTGGCGCGGGCCCGCAACCAGCGGCGCAGGGCCGCCGGCTCGTCCGGCAACTCGGACCGGGCCACCACTTCGAGCAGCTCGCCGAACAGATCCTCGGCCTCGGCCCAGTTCCCGGTCCGGCGCAAGAAGTAGCGGATCAGCCCGTGCCGCCGCCGCAGCACCGTCGCGGCGCACGCCGCCCTCGCTTCGCTCGCCTCAGAACCACGCCCCGTCATCGCTCAGAACTCCTTCCGCCCGAAGGCCGGCTTGTACTGATCCTAGTAGAATAGTCCCGTGAAGTCAAGACCGGCCCTCCAATCTAGTTGGTGGATCTCGGGTGCATAGTGTTGACTTCGGGGTCGGGGGCATGGTATGCTTGGCCAGTTGAGAGGCACAACTGGGAAGGAGCGAGGATGGATCACGGCGACGCGGTCCACGACGTTCACGTGGGCCGGAACATCGAGCGGCTGCAGCAGCAGTTCGGCATCAGCGACGATCAGATGCTGGGCGCGCTGGGTCTGTCGTACAACCGGTTCTGGGACATGAAACGGCGGGAGTGGGCGCAGAAGAAGACCGTGGCGCAGGTGGCGGCGGCGCTGACCGAGCTGACCGGGATGCGGGTCACCGCCGAGCACATCCTGACCGGGCGGATGGATCCGGAGCAGTTCGCCACGCTGGCGGTGGAGTCGTTCATCCGGCAGGCCAGCGAGCTGGATCGCGAGGAGGGCGTGCCGCTGGGCGGGATTCGCCTGCCGCGGCTGCACCTGGGCGCGCTGCCGGCGGGTCCGGCCCAGGCCTACGAGCCGAGCGATCCGACGCAGATCGTGCGGGCCGATCCGGGCGACTTCGTGGTTACCGCCGACGGGGACTGCATGTTGCCGACCATCGGCGACGGCGACGAGCTGGTCTGCGTCATGGCCAGCGGCGCCGACGACGGACAGGTGGTGGTGGCCAGCTATGCCGACGAGACGGGCGATTGGCAGAGCGGCGTCAAACGGCTCCGAAAAGACGGCGACGTGAGTTGGTTGTCGTGCGATAATCAGAGCGCCGATGCCTTCGGCCGGCGGCTGTTTCCCGACATCACGCCGATCGAGGTGCGCGTGATCGGCATCGTGGTGGGCCTGTGGCGGCCGCTGCGGTAACCTGTCAGGTGAGGTGTGAGATGGCCAGTCCGTTGGTGGGTATCCAGCCGATCATCTTCGGCGAGCGCAAGTTCGACGACCCGCAAGGGTGTCTCGACGAGATTCGCGACCATGGCTTCGACGGGGTCGAGTCCGTCAACTACTTCGAGCGGTTCGACCCCCGTGAGGTCAAGCAGTGGTTCTGCGACCGCGGGCTGGTGGTCCCGGCCACGCACAACGGGTACGGCGACATCGCCAACCCGGCCCGGCTCGAAGTGGCCATGGACTTCGTCGAGTCGTTCGGCGGCCGGTACCTGATCTGCAGCGGCACCAAGGACCGGACCCTGGCCGGGTACGACGAGTCGGCCGAGGTCTTCAACCAGGCCGGCGCCGCCTGCCGCGCCCGCGGGCTGGCTTTGCTCTACCACAACCACGCCTGGGAGTTCGAGTCCGTCGCGCCCGGCGTGCGCGGGATCGACCGGCTGATCGAGCGCACCGATCCCGCCGAGGTGGGGCTCAACATCGACGTCTACTGGGTTCACATCGGCGGCGACGACCCCGCCGAGTTCGTCCGCCGTCACGCCGCCCGGGCGACCTACTTCCACTTCAAGGACGGTGGCAAGGACGCTGACGGCAAGCCGACCTTCACCGAGCTCGGCCGCGGCACGGTCGACCTCGCCTCCGCCCTGGCCGCCTGCCTGTCCGTCGGCGCCACCTGGATCACCTACGAACAGGACCGCACCGACCGGCCGACCGCCGAGTCCCTGGCCATCAGCCGCCAGCACCTCCGCGACCTGGGCCTCTGAATACGTATCCGACTCTCGTGACGATGCCCGCGCGGCGCCGCCAGGCCGCGCGGAGTGCCGCCACAATCCCAATATCTTGAGAGGAATCAACGATGATCGATGAACTGAAGCCGCGCTTCGAGGTGCTTTCCCGCCGGGCCACCGAGATGGGAGGGTATCTTTGACCTGGCCGGCCGACGGGCGCGGATCGAGGCCCTGACCGAGAAGACCTTGGCGCAGGACTTCTGGAACGACCAGCAGGCGGCCCAGGAGCTGTTGCGGTCGCTGTCGCGGGACAAGGCGTTCCTGGCGCCTTGGGATCAGCTCGCGGCGCGGATCGAGGACATCGGCGTGCTGCTCGAGTTGGCCGAGGAGGAGGACGACGCCGAGACCGCGGCCGAGGCCGGAGCGGAGCTGGCGGGGGCCGAACAGGACCTGGAGCGGCTCGAGATCGCGGCCATGCTGGGCGGCCCGTACGACGACCACGACGCGATCCTCGAGCTCTCGGCCGGGGCCGGCGGCAACGACGCCTGTGACTGGACCGAGATGCTGCTGCGGATGTACCTCCGCTGGGCGGAGCGGCAGAAGTTCAGCGCCGACATCGTGCAGGTCTCCGCCGGCGAGGAGGCGGGGCTGCGCTCGGCCACGGTGGGCATCTCCGGCGCCAACGCCTACGGTCTGCTGCGCGGCGAGGGCGGCGTCCACCGGCTGGTGCGCATCAGCCCGTTCGACTCGAATGCCCGGCGGCACACCTCGTTCGCCGGAGTGACCGTCATCCCGGCGGTCGAGGACGAGATCGACATCGACATCGACGAGGCTTACCTGCGGGTGGACACCTACCGCAGCAGCGGCGCCGGCGGACAGCACGTCAACAAGACCGACAGCGCGGTGCGGCTGACCTACCAGCCGCCCGAGTTCGACCATCCCATCGTGGTCTCTTGCCAGAACGAGCGCAGCCAGCACAAGAACCGGACCACGGCGACCAAGATCCTGAAGGCCAAGATCTACGAGATCATGCAGCGGCAGCACGCCGAGCGGCTGGAAGATCTCCGCGGCAAGGTCGAGGAGTTCGCCTGGGGCAACCAGATCCGCAACTACGTGCTGCACCCCTACCGGATGGTCAAGGACCTCCGCACCGACACCGAAACCGGCGACACCGACGGCGTCTTGGACGGCGACCTGGACCGGTTTATCGAGGCCTATCTCCGGCAGACCGCGGGTCAGAACGCCTGAACACCAGGTATACTGTAGTCTATCCAGCCGGCGTGGGGTGATGGGAGGTCCGCGTGAACGGGGAGGTGGTGCCGTCGGAGCGGATCCAGGCGGCGATTGTGGTGCTGCGCGGCCGCCAGGTCCTGCTCGACAGCGACCTGGCCGAGTTCTATGAGGTCCCTACCGGCCGGCTCAACGAGGCGGTGAAGCGCAACGCGGACCGTTTCCCCGCAGACTTCATGTTCCAGTTGACCGACGACGAGTGGGCGATCTTGAAATCGCAATCTGCGATATCAAACGCCCGTGGCGGCCGGCGGAGCGCACCCTTTGCCTTCACCGAACAAGGGGTCGCGATGCTCTCCAGCGTGCTGCACAGCGACCGGGCGGTTCAGGTGAACATCGCCATCATGCGGACCTTCGTTCGCTGGCGGCAGGCGCTGGAGAATCACGACGAACTCGCCCGGCGGCTGGACGAGCTGGCGGCGCAGGTGGCCGACCATGACCGGGAGCTGGCCGCGGTGGTCAAAGCCATCCAGGAACTGCTCAACCCGCGCCGCCCGGAACCGCGACGGATCGGGTTCCGGGGCGGCGGCGGGAATGGTGCCTAGCCGCGGCTCGCACCGCCCGCACGGTTCCTGTTACGGGTCCATGGTGTAGCCGAGGAACGCGCCGTAGACCGCGGTCTGGGGGACCGCGCCCTTGATGGCGCTATCCTGCATCCACTTCACGTGGCCATCGACGAAGCCGACGTTGGCGCCCTCGTTGTGCCGGGTGCGGCCGGTCCCGGTGCCGCTGACGAACCCGGCGTAGTAGTTGGTGCTGGAGATGACGAACGTGTCCTGCATGTCCATGTGCATCATCTGCTCGGACGGCGACTGGACCTGCGCCAGCGCCTTGCCCTGACAGCCATCGTAGTTGTAGCCGTAGGCATTGGACAAGGTGGCCTCGCCGGCCCCGCTGGCACACGGACTCGGCGCCTGGCTGGGACAGACGTACATCTGCGTGTTCTTGCTGTACGGCGCCAGGTGGTTGGCCCAGCTACGGTAGTCGTTGATGGCCGCCGGCGCCGCGGCGGTGTGGCTGTGACCGAACATGCACACACCCGGCCACCGGCCGGAGAGCATCTTCTCGTCGTAGTCCTGCAGATACTGGACGTGCGCCAGGGTGATCTGCTTGACGTTGCTCGAACAACTCGACTGCCGCGCCTTCTCGCGCGCCTTGGCGAACACCGGGAACAGAATCGCAGCCAGAATCGCGATGATCGCGATGACGACCAACAGCTCGATCAGGGTGAACGCTTGCTTGGTTCTCATCTCGGGCTCCTTTCTCGTCCCGCCCGCGGGCAGCGGTGTGCCGGCGCGGGCTCTGATGTGCATTATGCCCGATTCGGAACGGGTTCGTCCACATTCGGACGGGAACCGGAAAGGTCGCATAATTGGGCCAGCCACCGGCGATGGTCGGGGGGCGGTTGGAGTTGACCATGCGGTACCGCATCTGCAAGCAGTTCGAGGTCGAGAACGGGCACCTGCTGACCAAGCACCCCGAGCGGTGCCGCTTCCCGCACGGTCACAGTCGCCGGGTCGAGTTGGTGATCGAGAGCGACCGGCTCGACGACAACGACATGGTGGTCGACTTCAAGGCCCTCAAGCTGGCCGTCGCCGAGTTCATCGACCGCTACGATCACGCGATGTGCATCAACGTCGCCGACCCGCTCTACGACAGCCTGGTCGAGCGCTACGGCGCGTCAGGCGGCCGGATCATCGCCTACCACGACGAGGACCCGACCACCGAGGTGATGGCCCGGGAGATGTTCGAGTACGTCGCCGGCCGGCTCGAGCACGGCGGGCAGGTGACCAACGACACCGGCGCCGGCTACGCCATTCCCGAGGGGCTGAAGGTCCGCTCGCTACGACTCTGGGAGACCACCAGCTCGTGGGCCGAGGTGGTGGCCGACTGACCTGGCGGCGGCGGCCCGCTTCAGGACGCGGCGCTCGTCGGCGTAGGTGATCTGGTCCAGGGCCTGGTCGATGTCCATCCAGCGCACCTCGAACCGCCGCGCGTCGGCCGGCTGCCGCGGCTCGCGCCGGAACGAGGCCAGCCGCAAGAGGTAGTAACGCTGCCGGCGCTCGACCCAGCCCTGCCGGCCGCGGTACTCGACCAGATCCTCGCCCAGATCGGCGACCACGGCCAGATCACCGAAGCCGGTTTCCTCGGCCACTTCGCGCACCGCCGCGTCGGCCTCGCTCTCGCCGGGGCCCACCCCGCCCTTGGGCAGCCGGAACTCGTCGAGGAGGCGCTTGTAGAGGAGCACCACCCGGCCCTGGTGCCAGATTACCCCGCCGGCGGCGTGGGGATGGTCACCCACGGTACCGTCGCAGCGCCAGGACCACGTTGTGGCCGCCGAAGGCGAACGAGTTGCTGAGCATCGCCTCGAACGACTGCTCGCGCGCCTCGCCCGGGACGAAGTCCAGATCGCATTCGGGGTCGGGATCGGTGAGGTGCAGCGTGGGCGGGACGTATCCGCCGTTCATGGCCAGGATGCCGGCCACCGCCTCCATCGCGCCGGCCGCGCCGATGGTGTGGCCGTGCCCCGACTTGGTGGAAGAGACGGGCACCCGCCGCGCGTGATCGCCGAAGACCTGTTTGAGGGCGGCCACCTCCAGGGGATCGTTGGTCGAGGTGGCGGTGCCGTGGGCGTTGACGTAGCCGATATCGGTGGGGTTGAGCCCGGCGTCGTCCAGCGCGCCCTGGATGGCGGCGACCAGACCATCGACCTGGGGCCGGGTGATGTGGTGCGCGTCCGAGCTGAGTCCCGAGCCGGCCACCTCGGCCAGGATCTCGGCCCCGCGAGCGCGGGCGCGCTCCTCGGATTCGAGCACCAGCACCGCCGCGCCCTCGCCCATGACGAACCCCTCGCGGTCGCGGGAGAAGGGCCGGCAGGAGCGCTCCGGGTGGTCGTTGTCCCGGGACATGACGCGCAGATTGTCCCACGCCGCCCAGAGTGAGTAGGAGGGAATGGACTCGGTTCCGCCGGCCAGGAACGCGTCGGCGGTGCCGGCGCGGATCATCGCCGCGGCTTGGGAGATGGCGTGCGCCGACGAGCTGCAGGCGGTGACGATCATCATCGTCGGCCCGCGCAGGCCGTGACGGATGGAGACCTGGCCGCAGGGCGCGTTGTACATGCACTTCGGGACGCTCGACGGTCGCGGCTTGCGCTGGTGCGTCTGGACCTCGATCAGGCCTTCCTCGGTGCCCAGGGTCGAGCCCATGCCGGTGCCCAGGATCACCCCACAGCGGAAGGAGTCGGCCGAGGCGTCGAACCCGGCGCGGCGCACCGCCTCGTCGGCCGCAACCAGGCCGAGCATGGTGAACCGGTCGAGATGCCGCTGCTCGGTGGCCGGAATCAACTCGTCGAACGAGTAGTCCCGGACTTCGGCGGCGACGCGGGTATGGAACCAGCTCGGGTCGAACCGTTGGATCAGCCCCAGGCCGGAGCGTCCCTCGCGCAGCGCCTGATCGAACTCATCGACCGCATGACCGCAGGCGGACAGAACTCCCAGCCCGGTGACCACGACGCGACGCATAGCTTCTCCGCGGGCGACTATTCGGCCGGTTGCTCGGCCTCGCCGGCGGCCGGTTGGGGCGAGTCGAACTGCTTGGCGACCACGGCCATGACGTCGGCGATGGTGTTGGAGGTCTGCAGATCGAGGGCCTCCTGCGGAATGTCGATGCTGTATTTGTCCTCGATCTCGTAGATGATGTCGATGGCGTCGAGCGAATCGATGCCCAACTCCTCGAAGCTCTGGTCGGGCTTGAGTTCGGCGGCGTTGAGCCCCTTGTAGTTGGCGATGATCTGCAGCACGTCCGCCGCGAGGTCCATGCTTGCGCACTCCCGAGTAGCGTTGGACGGCGCTGTGGCGCCGCCTGGACAGCGGTACTATACCCCGCGCGAGATCCTCTGTCAATCCGCCCGGAGCCCGCGCCGCGGCCCCGCCCACCACACAATGATCCGCCAGCGAGCACGGGCAGCAGAGTTGCCGGCGGAGCATTGACCAAGGTGCGGTGCTCCGTGAGCATGAAGGGCGGGGGTCCCTGCCGCGTGCTCGCGCCCTAACCGAAGATTCCCGAAAATAATTGTCGCGTACCTCTTGACGACGGCTTCCGGGGGTGGGGGGGGTACAAGGGCTTGCTTGACGTTCGGGAGGGGCGGCGGAACGGGCGGGGAGTCGTGACCATGCGACGCGCGATGTTGTGTGTGGCGCTCGGGGTGGTGCGGAAGAACATCGCCCGGTGCTTCAAGGCGCACGACTGCTCGGTGGCCCGGGCCAACCAATTCCTCCAATTCCACGCCACCGGTGAAGGCGAGAACCCGCTGCCGGCGCTGGAGACGGAGCTGAAGCAGGGGCGGAGGGGCGGGCCATGAACGGCCATGACCGCGGCGTAGGGGCGCACGGCCGTGCGCCCCTACGGGCCGGCGCCGCGCACGGGCGGGATGCCCGTGCCACTGGTGGTGGCCCTGCTGTGCTGCTGCCTGCCCGCCTGGGCGCAGGACGTGGAGATCGATCCGTACCTGCCGCTGGTCTTGCAGGGGCAGTGGCATCCGCTCGTCTGGGAGGCGCTGATCCCGGTCCGCACCTGGGATCCTGAAAGCTATATGGGCAATCTGCCGCGGCTCCTGCCGGTCGAGCCGGCCCCGCCGCGCACGGGCCAGGATGCCCGGGCCACGGGTGGCACTGGCTTCCAGCCAGTGGGAATACGGTCGCCGCCGAGCACGGGCAAGGATGCCTGTGCCACGGTTCCCGGCCCCGTCGCCATGGTGGTCCCCACGAACGCGACCAACGTCCCGCCACCCGTCGCGGTGGCCGCGCCAAGCGGCGGTAGCCCGCTCGCGGTCGTCGTGCCCACCGTGCCCGGCAACGGCCAACCCCTCGCCGCCCCGATCGCGGTGACCGTCACCGCCCCGCAGGCCGGTCCCGTGAAGCCGGCCGCCGACGCCGACACCATCCTCCTCGCCCGCCTCAACGCTGGCGACCAGTCCAAAGAGATCCTGCGCGAACTGGGCGCGATGGACCCGGACCGCCTGACCGCGCTCCTCGACCGGCTCAAGCCCCACGGTCAGGAGCAGGCGGCCGACGCCCTGGTCAAGGCGTTCCTGGCGCGGCCGGAGGTCAAGTTCGACGACCGCCGCGACTGGTCGCGAAACGTGACGCTCCAAGTGGCCGGGGCGCTGGGCCGGCGGCAGGACGGCCGGTGCGTGGAGTTGTTCGAGGAGCTCCTGGCGAGCCGGGGCGAGAAGACGCGGGACGTGCCGTGGGAGCTGATCGGCCTGGCCAAGTACCACACCTACGGCGGCCGGCACCGGGAGGCGGCGAGGGCGTGGCTGCGGTTCGAGGACTACTGCACCTACGACCGGGAGATCGCCAATTCCCTCATGGAGGCCGGGCGGTGCTTCCGGCGGGCCGGGGACCCGGACGCCTCGACGGCGGCGTACGGCCGCGTGCCGGCCTACGGTTACGGCTGGGCGACGGGGATGGCGCTGTACGAACAGGCGGCGACGCTGATCGTCGCCGGCCAGCACGCCGAGGGGCGGGCGCTGCTGGCGACGCCGTTTGACGGGCCGTATGCCGACC
>JAANMT010001152.1_pt1 | contig 26732 bp, 17 predicted proteins | sample 7279711 | NCBI WGS metagenome assembly JAANMT01 (sample SAMN14094538, study PRJNA606508) | bioreactor metagenome | isolation source: A lab-scale SPAN reactor treating ammonium-rich wastewater day 1 | place: Ireland: Galway | collected 2017-01-16 | reverse complement strand
AAGGCAGCCGGGCAGCGGCCAATTGGCCGCTGCCCGGGAGCTGCCCATGGCCGACCATCCGTTCGACCTCGCCGACCGCCGCCATCTGCTGTTCGACGACCACCTGATCGCCGACTCCGAAGGGTTCACCGTGACCCTCAACCCGCCCGCTCGGCAACCCGAACCGGTGCTGGTGTGCGACCGGCCGTGGGAGGTCGGCGGGCTACTCGGCGACAGCAACATGTCGGTGGTCGACGACGATGGCACCATTCGGCTGTGGTACGTGGTCGAGTACCTCGAGCCCGGCCGCGACCGGCCGATACCGCCCAAGGTCGAGGGCCTCCGGCTGGATCCCAAGACCCTCGCCGACCTGCGCGGCGTGGGGCGCCAGTACGTCCTCTGCCACGCCACCTCCACCGACGGGGTGCACTTCGACAAGCCCGACGCCGGGATCGTCAACTACCAGGGCAGCCGGCGCAACAATATGGTCTTCATCGACCGGCTCGGCTGCACCGTCTTCAAGGACCCGTCGGCCCCGGCGGAAGAGCGCTACAAGTTGATCTACGGCGGCGGACCCAAGCTGTTGCATGTCCACCTGGTCGAGGACTTCCCGCCGCAGGAGATCTACCACGCGGTGTACGGCGCGACCTCGCCCGACGGGCTGCATTGGGCGCCCTACCCGCAGCCCATCGTGCCCTGGTACACGGACTGCACCAACGTCGCCTACTGGGACGACGAGAAGCGGCGGTACGTGGCCTTCCTGCGGTCCAACGAAGGGATGATCTACCAGGACGGGCAGACCGTCACCCCGGACCCCGGCTTCCGGCTCCGCTACCGGGCCATCGGCCGGACCGAGAGCCCCGACTTCTCCTCGTTCCCGCCGCCCGAGCGGATCATGGAGCCGACGCTCGATGAGCGGCGAAACTACAAGAAGGGCTCCGACTACTACAACAGCGCGGCGCTCAAGTACCCCTTCGCGCCGGGCAGCTACTTCCTCTTCTCCAGCAGCTTCCACCACCAGCCGGACGTGCTCGACGTCCACCTCTGCACCGGCCGGGACGGGGTTCACTACCACCGCTGGCGGCAGCCGTATCTGGCGCCGGGGACCGAGGGCCGGTTCGACGACCGGTCCATCTACATGGCCACCGGCTGCGTCCGCCGGGGCGACGAGCTGTTGATGTACTACCTCGGCTGCCCCTGGCGGCACGGCGAGCACGGGCGGAGGCCGGCCTGGTCCGGCGGGGTGGGCCTGGTCCGACAGCGGCTGGACGGCTTCGTCTCCCACGACGCCCGCTGGTCCGGCGGCCGGCTGACCACGCATCCGCTGACCTTCACCGGCAACACGCTGCGGGTCAACTTCGACGGCTTCGGCGGCGGCTGGCTGAAGGTCGCCCTGCTCGACGAGCTCGGCCGCGAACTGCCCGGCCACGGCCTCCGCGACGCCGACCAGCTCTGGGGCAACGACACCAGCCGGCCGGTCACCTGGCGCGGCCAGGCCGACCTCTCCGCCCTGTCCGGCCGGCCCGTCCGCCTCCGTTTCAGCGGCCGCGGGGCCAAGCTGTTCGCGTTTCAGTTCGGAGCCACGGACTGACACAGACAGACACGGACAAGCCGGCGGGAGACGGGCGATGCCACGGCCGAATCTGATCGTGATCCTGATCGACGACCTGGGCGCGCGGGATCTGGGGTGTACCGGGTCGACCTTCTATGAAACGCCGCGGCTGGACCGGTTCGCCGCGGAGGGGGTCAACTGCGCCGCCGGGTATGCCGCCAGCCCGGTCTGCTCGCCGGCCCGGGCCGCGCTGCTCACCGGCCGGGCGCCGGACCGGGTCGGCGTGACCAACTGGATCGGCGGCAATCCCGTCGGCCGGCTGCTCGGCGCGCCGAACCTGGACCATCTGCCGCACTCCCACCGGACCCTGGCCACCGCGCTGCGCGCGGGTGGGTACCACACCTGGCACGTCGGCAAGTGGCACCTGGGCGGGGACGAGCAGCGCAGCCTGCCCACCGAACACGGGTTCGAGGTGAACCTCGGCGGCAACCACCATGGCTCGCCGGGCTATCTCCAGAACACCTACTTCGCCCCGTGGATCGGCCGCGACGGCAAGACGGTGCCGCCTGGACTGGAGCACTCGCGCGAGGGCGAGTACCTGACCGACCGCCTGACCGACGAGGCCATCCGCCTGATCCGCGACCAGCCCGACGACCGGCCGTTCTTCCTGCACCTCTCCCACTACGCCGTCCACACCCCCATCCACGCGCCCGAGCCGTTGGTCGCCAAGTACCGTGACAAGGCCGCTCGCCTGGGGCTGGACCAGGCCCGGGTGCTGGTCGAGGGCGAGCCGCTGCCGGTGCTCCACCTCCACGGCCGGCGGGTGATCCGGCGCCTGGCGCAGTCGCACCCGGCCTACGCGGCGATGGTCGAGAACCTGGACTGGAACGTCGGCCGGCTGCTCGACGCCTTGGACGAAGCCGGCCTGGCCGACGACACGTTGATCGTCTTCGTCTCGGACAACGGCGGTCTGGCGACCGGGGTCGAGGGCTCCCCGACCTGCAACCTGCCGCTGGCCGAGGGCAAGGGCTGGACCGAGGAAGGCGGCCTGCGGGTCCCGTTCCTGTGGCGCTGGCCGGCCCGCCTGCCCGCCTCGCGAGTCTGCCACCAGCCCATCTGGCAGTGCGACATCTATCCCACCTTCCTGTCCGCCGCCGGCCTGGCCCCGGAGCCCGATCACCACGTCGACGGCCTGGACGTGCTATCCGCCCTGACCGCCGACCAGCCCCTGCCGCGCGAGGAGCTGTGCTGGCACTACCCCCACTACCCGAACCAGGGCGCGACCCCCAGCACGGCCATCCGTCACGGTGAGTGGAAGCTGATCGAGTGGTTCGAGACCGGCCGAACGGCGCTCTACCATCTCCCCTCGGACCCGTCCGAACGCTGGGACCGCGCGGCCGAGCACCCGGACCTGGCGGCGGACTTGCAGCGTCGCCTGGCTCTCCGCCGCGAGGCCGTCGGCTCCCCGATGCCGACCCCCAACCCCGACTACGAAGCCATGGCCGCCGGCCGTATGCCGCGGCCGGATGGGGCGGGGAGGGTGAAGGCGGGGTGAGGGCGGTTCTGTCGCCTGTGGCGAAGCGCCGCCGGTCGGGATAGAATGGGTTCAGGCGAAGCGCCACGGAGCCGGTCATGGACGAGGCGGAGTTGCTTGGCAGGATCACGGTGAACCCGGGCATCTTCGGGGGCAAACCGATCATCCGCGGTCGGCGGCTGGCGGTCGAGCACGTCCTCGGCATGTTGGCCGCCGGCGACGACGCCGCCACCATCCTGTCCGGCTACCCCTGGCTGGAGGAGGCCGACATCCAAGCCTGCCTGGTCTACGCCCGCCGCTTGGTCGCCCACGAGCGGATCGAGCCGCTGATCATCGAGCCGGCCACGTGAAGCTCCTCCTGGATGCCTGCATCTGGGGCGGCGCCGCGACCTACTTGAGGGAAGCCGGTCACGATGTGATCTGGGCGGGAGACTGGGACACCGATCCCGGGGACGCGCAGATTCTGGCCTTGGCCCATCAGCAACAGCGGGTGCTGATCACGCTCGACAAGGACTTCGGGGAGTTGGCCATAGTACGCCGAGTTCCGCACAGCGGGATCGTGCGGCTGGTCGGGTTGCGAGCCGCCGAGCAAGGCGCGGCCAGCCATGCCCTGGTCGGGCGTTACAGCGCCGAGCTGTCGGCCGGCGGCATCGTCACGGTTGAGCGCACTCGCGTGCGGGTGCGCTCGGCCGATACCGGGGCGGACGCGACCGAGCAGTGAGGTGGCCGGGCCGGACTTGCCGATTGCCGGTCGCCGGCGTGAGGGCGTCGTGGGGCAGGGCAGCGCGAGGTGGCGGCGAAGGGGGCTTGGGATGGGAGGCGAGCCGTGGTCAAGCAAGGCTGGCGCTGGGTGGTCGTGGGTATGCTGGTCGTGTCGGCTGCCGTGGGCGAGACCTGGCGGGTCGATGGGGTCAACGGCAGTGACGAGGCCGATGGGGTGACGCAGCCGTTCCGGACCATCGCCCGGGCGCTGCGGTCGCTGAAGGTCTCGGACACGCTGGTCTTGACCAAGATGGACCGGCCCTACCGCGAAATGCTGCCGCTGCGGGTGGGCGGGACGCCGCAGCAGCCGCTGGTGATCGACGGTGGCGGGGCCACGCTGAGCGGGGCCGACCCGGCGCCGAAGGAGGGCTGGCGCGAGACCGGCGGGGTCTGGTCGCTGGCCCAGGCGACCGAGGTCAAGTTCCTGTTCGGGCCGGAATGCCGCTACGAGCAGGCCAAGTCGGTCGAGACGCTGGCGCCCGAGCAGTGGTTCTGGAAGGATGGCCGGCTCAGCTTCAAGCCCGCCGCGGGCAAGACGCCGGTTGACTACGACCTGGAGATGAGCGTGCGCATCTCCGGCGTGCAGATGACGGGCGCCGGCCAAATCATCGTCCGCAACCTGATCTGCAAGCACTTCTACAACGACGGCTTCAACATCCACGGCGGCAGCGCGCCGACCTGGTTCGAGAACATCCAGGGCGTCTGGAACGGCGACGAAGGGTTCAGTTGCCACGAGAACTGCGAGTGCTACATCCGCGGCGCGGTGCTCTCCAACAACTACTGGCACGGCGTGGCCGACGTGGGCAGTTCGCGGTCGCACTACCAGAACGTGATCTGCCGGGACAACCGGTCCAAGGGGATCTACTTCCTGGGCTCGATGCACTCGATCAGTGATTCCGAGGTCAGCGGCAGCCCCGACAACGTGGTCATCTCGGGACCCGACCTGCGGGACTACGCGCGCTGGGACCAGTACCCGATCAAGGGGGCGGTCCACTGCCGCGGGCTGGTGGTCCGCTCGCAGGGAACCGAGCGCGGGGTGGTGGTCAACCGCTCGGCCGCAGCGGTGCTCGAGCACTGCCTGATCAGCGGCGGGCGGATCGGGTTGGAGGTCGAGGCGCCGGCCAGGGCGCACCTGGTCAACTCGCTGGTTTACGGCGCGGCGCAGCACGAGGTGCTCGCCTCCGGCGGGTTCTCGGCCGATCACAACCTGTACTTCCCCGGCCGGCTGAGTGTCGGCGGCACGGCCTACGCGCCGGAGCAGTGGGCGGCCTACCAGGAGGCCACCGGCAACGACCGGCATTCGTACCTGGAGGAGCCGAAGTTCATCGGCGAGACGCTGCTGGCCAGCCGGTCCACCCATGCCTCCGGCGGGGCCTACAACCACGGCGGGATGGGCGGACCCGACATGGGGCCCGAACCGCGGGTGGCCAAGCCCGAGGAGACCGGGATCGTCCCGGCCGGCGCGGTGGCCACCGCCGGCGGCGGGGCGCGGTACAGCTATGACTTCGAGACCGAGAACCCCTGGAGCCGGGTCTATCCCGAGCCGGTCAAGAGCCAGGCCGGGGTCGAAGTCAAGGCCGTCTCGGAGCTGTCCACCGAGCAGGCGCACGGCGGCCGGAGCGCGGCCAGGCTGACCGTCACCGTGCCCCCGGCGCCGCCGGGCGGTGTGACCATCAAGCTGTTCTCGGTCAAGTTCAACTACACCCAGCCGGTGACCGCGGTCCGGTTCTGGATGAAAGGCGACGGGTCGGACTCCAGTTACCGCCTGCGCGTGCGCGACGCCAGCGGCGAGATCTTCCTGGGACCCGGGGGCAAGCTGGATGCCACCGACTGGCGGGAGATCGCCTGGGATCTGGCCGCGAACCCGCCGAATCCGATCTCGGGCGGGGACGGCAACAAGCGTCAGGACACGCCGCCCCTGGAGGTGATCATCGACTTCGGGGTCAAGGCCGGCGGGGGCATGACCGTCTACCTGGACGACCTGGCGGTCGACCTCGGCGGCGGTCCGGCGCAACCGGCGCAACCGGCGCAACCGCCGCAGCCGGCCCAACCGGCGCAACCGGCGCAGCCAGCCCAACCGGCGCAACCGGCGCCACCGGCGGCCGGTGAGCTGCCCGTGCTCAAGGATCCCAATCCGCTGGTCGCGCCGCCCGAGCCGGCGTCGCGGACGACGGAAGGCGGCCGGACCGTGCTGACCTACGACTTCGAGTCCGGCAACCCGTTCTCCCGGCCTTACCCGGATCCCGAAAAGGGCCCGTCGGGTCTGCCCGCCCAAGGACTGATCGAGCTATCCGAGGCCCAGGCCCACGGCGGCCGGAAGTCGGCCCACCTGGTCTACCTCCTGCCGCCCGATCTCCGCGGGAAGTGCAAGGTCAAGCTGTTCTCCTGCCGCTTCCCCTTCAGCCAGCCGATCCAGGCGGTGAGCTGCTGGCTGTACGGCGACGGCAGCAAGCGGTCGTTCTTCTTCCGCCTCCGCGACGCCAAGGGTGAGGGGTTCTACGACGCGGCGGCGCGGATGGACTGGACCGGCTGGCGGCAGATCGTCTGGGACCTGGCGCAGCGGCCCCCGGCCAGCATCACCGGCGGGGACAACAACAAGACCATGGACGGGCCGCCGATGGAGGTGGTCCTGGAGATCGGCTCCCTGGTGGTCGATGAACAGCCCGTGCACCTCTACCTGGACGACCTGCGGATCGAGTTGGCCGGCAACTGAGTCCGGCGGCCGAGACAGCCCACTTTGGAGGTGCCCATGCGGAAGACGTCTCGACTGACCTCGGCGCTGATCCTGGCGGCCCCGGTCCTGGCCGCCGGAGTAACCGACCCCACCCCGCCCGCGCGCGGCGGGGTGGCGGCGCGGTGTTGGCTGGTCGGCACCATCGCCGTCACCTGGTCGGCGCCGGACGGCGTCGGCGCCACGGTCACCGCCACCTCCGACGGCGCCGCGCCACGGCAGGTCAAGCTGCCCGCCGGCCGCCGGCAGTGGTACGACACCGGCCTGCCGCCGGGCGTGACGCGGACCTACGCGGTGCGGCTCGACGACGGCGCCAAGCTGGGTCCGGTGGTCTGCGCCAACCGGCCCGGCCTGCTCCTCGACGGCGAACTGGAGGGTCAACCGGAGGGCCCGTTGACCACCACCGCCGACTTCCACCGGGCCTATCTCCCGGCCTGGTGGGAAGTGGTGGAAGGGGCGCGGCCGGGCGGCACGGGCAAGCGGATGATCCGCCTCCGGCAGGACCGCGACCCCGGGCAGGGGCCGCAGGCGGAGCCGGACCCGCGGGCGATCCAGGCCCCGCGCCGCGACGGGCTGCACAGCGAGCTGTTGATGGTCGATCCCCAGGCCTCCTACCGCATCGGCGGCTGGGGCCGCGGGGTGCTCGGCTCGCGGGTGTCGATGTCCTACTGCCTGTTCACCGCCGACCTGAAACCGGCCGGCGGGCGGCCGGTGGTCTACAACCGGGTGCCGGTGGTGGCCAACGAGGCCGAGGGCTGGACGAAGTTCGAGGTCCGGCTCGACTCGCTGCCCAAGGACACCGCCTTCGTGCAGCTCTGGGCGCTGTCGTTCGAGTCGCGCAACCTGGTCTGGTTCGACGATCTGGAGCTGGTCGACACACGCTGCGAGCGGCTGGCGGCGTTCGACGCCGAGCAGGTGCTGCCGCAGGTGGCCGGCCTGGCGGCGGCGGCCGGGTCGGCCAAGCTGGCCGCCGAGTCCGCCAAGCTGGCCGAGCGGATCCGCGCCCTGCGGCAGGCGGTCGCCGCGCCGGGCGAGGCGCCGCTGGGCGAGTGGCTGGCCAAGGTCGAGGAGCTGGACCGGGCGCTGATCGGTCTCGACGATCTGGCCTGGGACCTGCGCATTCTGGGCCTGGCCAGGTAGGAGGCGGACGCGGTGCGAAGGATTCTGCTGGCCACCTTGATCCTGGTCGCGAGCGCGGCCCGCGGGCGGGACATCATCAGCCTGGGCGAGGGCTACGACACGGTCACCACCGAAGTGGTCACCCCGCACGTCGCCTGGGCCAAGCCACTCGAGGGCGGGCCGGTGCATGTGCTGGTGATCGCCCCGCGGCTGACTCAGCGCGAGACCGCCGAGCTGATGGAGCGGCTCGACCTGACAGTCGACGCGGTGATGACCCATTCGCCCAAGGAGCTGGGCAGCGATGCCGAGGTGGTCGAGCTGCGCACCGATCATCTCGAAGCGCGGCTGAAGGCGCTGCTGGCCAAGCCGCACGACGCGGTGGTGCTGGGCGGGTTCGGCTGGCAGGCGCTGCCCAAGCCGCTGCAGTACGCCTTGCTGGCCAAGGTGGCCGCCGGCGCCGGGCTGCTGCAGGTGCTCTACGCCGCCGACCCGCCGGAGCTGTTCGGGGAGCTGTTCACCCCGGTGGCGGCGCCGGAGATCGTCCGCTCGGGCGTGCCCTGGGGCGGCCTCACCGATCTCGACGAGGCAAGTCAGGTGGTGCGCGCGGCCGGGACGCTCAAGTCCGGTCGTTGGCTGGCGCTGCGCTGGCCGCGCGGGCCGGGCTGGTTCCACTGCCTGACCAACGAGCCGGACCGGCGGACCGATTACGAGTACCAGATGGCCCTGGCGGCGCGGGCGCTGCTGTGGGTGGCCAAACGCGAGCCGCCGGTCACGGTGGCGGTCGGCCCGGCCGTCGGCGGGGTGGCGCCGGTGACCGCGGCCGGGGACAAGGAGCCGGCCACACTCGACGCGGTGGTGCGCGATCGGTGGGCCGACGAGGTCTGGACCGGGGCGCTCCAGGTGCGGGACGGCAAGGCCCAACTCAAGCTGCCCGAGCTGCCGGGCGGGCGGTACACGCTGGATGTCTGGGCCCGCGCCGGCGACCGGGTACTGGGCTGGGGCAGCGGCTGGGCAAATGTCCCGGCCGAGGCCGAGCTCACCTCGGTCAAGCCGGTCCTGGCGTACTACAAGCCGGGCGGCCTGGCGGAGGTGGCGGTCGAGTTGGGCCAGGCGCCGGCCGAGCCGGCGGAGGTGATGCTGACCGCCGTGGACCTGTACGGCCGGGAGTGGACCCGCGCGAGCGCGCCTGTGCCGGCGGGGTCCACCGCCGTGACGGTCTCGTTGCCCCTGACGGCGCCGCAGTCGTCGTCGCACCGGCTGCTGGCCGAGCTGCGCCGCGGCGCGAAGGTGCTGTCCCGCGCCGAAGGCGAGCTGCGCACGCCGCTCCGGCAGCGGCCGGGATTCGCCTTGGGGGTGTGGGGCGGCGGCGGGAGCAGTTGGCTTGCCCGCCAGCGGCACGCCTACGATCACCGGCTGGGCATCGACGCGGCCATCTTCAGCGGTGGGCTCACCGAGGGCGTGCGGGGCCTGCCGTACATCGGCCACGCCTACCGGCACGGCGGCAAGTCGGTCGAGCGCGACCCCTGCTTCCACGATCCCGCGTTCTGGGACAAGGAGACCAAACGGCTGGGCGAGTCGGCCGCGGCTCTGGTCGCCGACGACCTGTTCGCCTACAGCCTGGGCGACGAAATCTGCCTGGACATCGCCAGCTCCGACGTCTGCCGCGGCCCCCTGACGCTGGCCGCCTTCCGCGAGTGGCTGAAGGGCCAGTACCCCGACCTCGACGCACTCAACCGGACCTGGGTCAGCAAGCACCCGAGCTGGGACGCCGTGGTCCCGCTGACCTGGCAGCAGTCGCGCTCGGCCGGCAACTTCGCCTCGTGGATGGACCACCGCCGGTTCATGGACCTGACCTTTGCCGAGGCGCTGGCGAGAGCGAAGCAGGTGCTGCAGGCGGCGGATCCCGAGACCCCGGTCGGGGCCGAGGGGCTGTGGGGCTCGTACGCGCCCTACGCCATCGACGCGGCGCTGTTCTGCGAGCGGCTGGACCTGATCGTCCCGTACTGGCGCGAGCGGCTGCTGTCCGAGGCGGTGCGCAGCTTCCGCCGGCCCGGCACGATCACCGGCGCGTGGGTCGGCAACTACGGCGAGATGGGGATCGATCCGGCCCTCCTGCGCTGGCACGTGTGGAACCTGTTGCTCAACGACTACAGCTCGATCTGGTGGTGGGCCGAGTACACCGGCGCGCACTTCGGCGCGTATCCCAAGGCGCTCTACCCCGACTACCGCGCCAGTCCCGGCCTGGCCGCCGTGACCGAGGCGGTGCGCGAGCTGCGGAGCGGAGTCGGGCCGCTGCTCCAGGTGCTCGACCGCCGGCACGACGGGGTGGCGGTGCTCTACTCCCGGCCCAGCACCATCCTGTGGATGAACCAGGCCGACGACTTGCTGATCGCTTTGGAGGACCTCGGCCTGCAGTACGAGCTGGTCAACGCCGACGGGCTGGACGCCGGGGAGCTGCGCCGGCGCGGGTTCAAGCTGCTGGTCATGCCGGCCACCTGCGTCCTGGGCGACCCGGCGGTGGCGGTGGTCAAGGACTTCGTGGCCGGCGGCGGCAGCGTCCTGGCGACCCTGGCGCCGGCGGTCTACGACGGCCGCGGGGCGAACCGGCCGGACTCGGCGCTGGCCGAGCTGTTCGGCGTCAGCGGGATGGGTCGTGACCTGGCCACTGAGGCGCACCGGGTCACCCCGCGCGAGGGCGAGCCGTTCGGTGTCCTGAAGCTGGTGCCCGGCGCGGTCAAGACCACCGCCGAGGTCTTGGCGAGCTACGAGGACGGCAGTCCCGCGGCGACCTGGCAACCCCACGGCGCCGGCGGCGCGGCCCTGCTCCGGTTCACCTTCGCGGGGTACGAGGAGGCCCGGGAGCTGGCCCGCGACGAGCTGCCGCTGCGGGAGTTCCTCGGCCGGGTCGTCACCCGCTGCGGGATCCGGCCGGCCTACGAGCTGACCGCGGACCGGCCGATGCGTGGGGTGGAGCTGGCCCGGTTCGGTGACCAGGTGATCGAGGTGGTGGCCCTGACCCGCGAGCCGCTGATGACCATCGAACAGCGCGACCAGCGGCCGTACTACGTCGAGCTCAAGCTCCCGGCGGCGCGGTCGGTGCGCGATCTGCGCGGCGGGCGGGACTTCGGCCGGGTGCAGGCGGTGAAGCTCACCCTGGACCCCGGCGAGTGCCGGCTCCTGGCGCTGTTGGATTCGGCGCCGGAACCCATCGTCGTGACCGCCACCGACGGGCAACGCGGCGGCTCCGCGGGGATCGCCGTCAAGGCGCCCGGACGCGGCCGCCGGGCGGTGGAGCTGACCGTGACCCGCCCCGACGGCGAGGAGGCCGCTTGGTGGCGGCGGGTGCTGACCATCACCGACGGCGCCGCCCCGACCAGCTTCCCCATCGCCCTCAACGACCCGCCCGGCCGCTACCAGGTCACCGCCCGCGACGTGGTCACCGGCCAGACGGTCACGGCGGCCTTCGCGGTGAAGTAGGAGGATGGCGATGCGCAGCCTGCAGATCATGGCGCCGGGCCGGGCCGAGGTGGTCGAGCTGCCGATTCCGGAGGTGGGGCAGGGGGAGGTGCGGGTCCGGGTGATCGCCTGCAACACCTGTCCGCAATGGGATCTGCACCTGGCCGCCGGCGAGCCGATGTTCGTCGGGCAGGCGTTGGGGTACCCCTACCCGCCGGGTCAGCCCGGCCACGAAATGGTCGGCGAGGTGGACGCAGTCGGCCGTGGGGTGAGCGGCTTCAGGCCCGGTCAGCGAGTCGCGGCGTGGCGCGATCAGGGCCACCAACGGCCCGGCTGCTACGCCGAGTACGTCTGCTTCGACGCGGACAACCTGCTGCCCGTGCCGGCCGATCTGCCGCCCGAGGCGGTCGCCTCGCTGGAGCTGGCGATGTGCGTGGCGGCCAGCATCCTGGCCCTGCGTGACATGGGGCTGATTGCCGGTCGCGCGGCGGTCAACGGGCTGGGGCCGGCCGGGCTGATCGCCGCGCAGCTCCTCCGCGCCGAAGGCGCCGCCGAGGTGGTCGCGCTGGAGCCGAGCCAGGCCCGGCGCGAGCTGGCGGTGGGGCTGGGGCTGGTCTCCTCGGCCTGGGACCCCCGCGCCGCGGAGACCGCCGCGGCGCTGCCCCCGCGCCGGCGGCAGGCGGCGCCGTTCGACCTCGCGGTCGACTGCGTCGGCTTCCCCGAGGCGGTGCGTTTCCTGATGGACCGCACCGGCCGGGCGGTGGCCTTCTTCGCGGTCCAGCGCCACGACTACGCCTACGCCCCACTCCACGCCGGTCTGCACCTGGTCGGCTATCCGGGTCACTCGAAGTCGGCGGCGGTCTACGCGCTGGAGCGGATCGTGGCCGGCGACCTGGACCTGCGACCGCTGGTGACCACCAGCCTGCCACTCAGCCGCTATGCCGAGGGTGTGGACCTGTTGCGGCGGCAAGAGGCCATCAAGATCGCCTACCGGCCAACGGAATGGGACCAATAAGTCCTATAGGACCTATGCGCCCTATTCCTGCGCCGGCACTGCTTCGGCCACGCTGAAGCTCAGTGCGTCGTCGGCGACGTCCACCTCGATCCGGGTGCCTTCGCGCACCTCGCCGGTCAGGATCATCCGCGACAGGCGGTTCTGCAACTCGTGTTGGATGACCCGCTTGAGCGGCCGGGCGCCGTAGGCCGGGTCGTAGCCGCGCTCGCCCAGCCAGTGCTCGGCGGCGTCGCTCAAGACCAGCTCGATCTTCCGCTCGGCTAACAGCTCGCGCAGCCGCTGGAGCTGGAGTTCGACGATCCGGGCCAGGTCGTCGCGGGTCAGGGAGGCGAACATGACGATCTCGTCCAGCCGGTTGAGGAACTCGGGGCGGAAGGTGGTCCGCAGCCGGTCCATGACCATGGTCCGCATCTGCTGGTCGTCGAGCTGTTCGCCGCCGTTGCGGAAGCCCATGTGGCGCTGTTGGATGAGCTCGCTGCCGACGTTGCTGGTCATGATCACCACGGCGTTCTTGAAGTCCACCGTGCGACCGTGACCGTCGGTCAGGCGGCCGTCGTCCAGCACCTGCAGGAGCATGTTGAAGACGTCGGGGTGCGCCTTTTCGAGCTCGTCGAGGAGCAGCACCGAGTACGGCCGGCGCCGCAGCGCCTCGGTCAACTGCCCGCCTTCCTCGTAGCCGATGTACCCCGGCGGCGCGCCGACCAGCCGGGAGACGGTGTGCTTCTCCATGTACTCCGACATGTCCAGCCGGACCATCGCCTGTTCGTCGTCGAACAGGAACTCGGCCAGCGCCCGGGCCAGCTCGGTCTTGCCCACCCCGGTCGGGCCGAGGAAGATGAAGCTGCCCAGCGGCCGATTGGGGTCGTTCAGCCCGGCCCGGCCGCGGCGGATGGCGTTGGCCACGGCGTCGACCGCCTCGTCCTGTCCGACCACGCGGCGGTGCAGGCCCTCTTCCATGCGGACCAACTTGTCGCGCTCGGACTCCAGCATTCGCGAGACCGGGATGCCGGTCCACGAGCTGACGATCTCGGCGATGTCGTCGTCGGTGATCTCTTCCTTGAGCAGCCGGTCGTCGGCCTGGCCGTCGACCAGCGCGTCGGCCTCGCGCAGCTTGCGCTCGAGCTCGGCCAGGGTGGTGTAGCGCAACTCGGCGGCGCGCTTCAGGTCGCCGTCGCGCTCGGCCTGCTCGATCTCCAATCGGACCTGCTCGACCCGCTCCTTCAGAGACGACAGCCCCGCCAAGGCCTCCTTCTCACGCTGCCAGCGGTCCTTCAACGCGTCGGTCCGGGAGTTCAGGTCGGCCAACTCGGACTCCAGCTTGGCCAGCCGCTCGCGACTGGCCTGATCCTCCTCCCGGCGGAGCGCCTCGCGCTCGACTTCGAGTTGGCGAATCCGGCGGGTCAGCTCGTCCAGCTCCTCGGGCAGGGAGTGGATCTCGACGTTCAGCCGGGCCGCCGCCTCGTCGACCAGGTCGATGGCCTTGTCGGGCAGGAACCGGTCGGTGATGTAGCGGTGGCTGAGGGTCGCCGCGGCCACCAGCGCGGAGTCGGTGATGCGCACGCCGTGGTGGATTTCGTACCGCTCGCGCAAGCCACGGAGGATGCTGATGGTGTCCTCGACCGTCGGCTCCTGGACCTGAATCGGCTGGAACCGGCGCTCGAGCGCCGCGTCCTTTTCGATCTGCCGGCGGTACTCGTCGAGGGTGGTCGCCCCGATGCAGTGCAGCTCGCCGCGGGCCAGCAGCGGCTTGAGCATGTTGCTGGCATCCATGGCGCCCTCGGCCGCGCCGGCGCCGACCACGGTGTGCAGCTCGTCGATGAACAAGATAATCCGCCCGTCGCCGTCGGTGACTTCCTTGAGCACGGCCTTGAGCCGGTCCTCGAACTCGCCGCGGTACTTGGCGCCGGCCACCAGCGCGCCCAGGTCGAGGGCCACCAGCCGCCGGTCCTGCAGCCCCTCGGGGACGTCGCCCTCGACGATCCGCTGGGCCAAACCCTCGGCGATGGCGGTCTTGCCCACACCGGGCTCGCCGATCAGGACCGGGTTGTTCTTGGTCCGGCGGCTGAGCACCTGGATCACCCGCCGGATCTCCTCGTCGCGGCCGATCACCGGGTCGAGCTTGCCCCGGCGCGCGTCCTCGGTGAGGTCGCGGCCGTACCGCTCCAAGGCCTGGTACTTCTCCTCGGGGTTGGGGTCGGTGATGCGCTGGCTGCCGCGGATGGCCTGCAGCGCGCGCAGCACGCGGTCGCGGTCGACCCCGTGCCGGTGCAGCACCTGGCCAGCCGGCTCCCGCTCGGCGGAGACGATCCCCAACAACAGGTGCTCGACGCTGAGGTACTCGTCACCAAACTGCTCGGCCTCGCGGCCGGCGGCGGTCAAGACTTCCTGGCTCGCGCGCGAGAGCATCGGCGGCGCGCCGCCGGTGACCTTGGCCTGGCGCGCCAGGACGGCCTCCAGCTCGCCCTCCACCTCGGGAACGGGCACCTCCAGGCCGCGCAGGATGGCCGGCACCACGCCCTCGCTCTGACGCAGCAGGGCCACCAGCAGATGGCTCGGGGCGACCTCGCTATGCCCCTGTTCAAGCGCCGCCTGCTGCGCCTCGACGACCGCCTCCCGAGCCTTCTCGGTAAACTTGTTGATGTTCATCAGTCACTCCAAGCAAGGCCGACTGCCGGCCAATCAAGCTTACTGCCACTCCTGCAGCCACTGCTGCGCCTGCGGCACCACGGGGGCGCCCTTGTAGGTCTGGACCACCTTCTCGAGCGTCTGCCTGGCCGCCTTGCTGCGCCCGGCGTCGTGCTGCGCCTGGGCCATTTCCAGCAGCGCCGTGGCCGCGGTCGGACTGCCTTCGGTCAGCGAAACCAGCTCGGCGGCCGTGTCCTCGAGGTGGTCGTAGTCCTTCTTCTCGCGGTACAGGTCGATCAGGACCTGAAGCGCCTGGCTCCGCCACCAGGCTCCCTGGAAGCCGGCCGAAGCGGCGGTGAAGGCCTTGATGGCCTCGTCGACGCGGCCCTTGGCCCGCAGGATGTCGGCCTGCTGGCGGGCGGCGCGGGCGGCCACGTAGGTGGCCGGGTAGCGCTGCCGCAGCTCGTCCAGGGCCTGCACCGCGGCGTCCACCTGGTCCTGGTCCGCCAGGACCTCGGCCTTGAGCGCGGTGGTGTCGGCCACCACGGCCATCTCCGGCTGCTCCCGCGCCGCGGCGTCGAGCAGGGCGATGGCCTCGTCCGGTCGCTTCAGCCCGCGTAGCGCGTCGACCATCGGCCGGCGCACGGCGTAGGCCGGCTCCGACCCCGGGTAGCCCTTCCGGACCTGCTCGAACCGGCGCCAGGCCGGCTCGTACTGGCCGGCGTCGAGCAGCGCGCGGCCGGTCTCGGCCAGCATCGCCGGCAGGGATTCCAGCCACGGGTACTGCTTGGCCAGGCCATCGACCCGTTGCGCCGCGCCGGCCCAGTCCCGGGCCCGGAGCGCGGCCTGCACCAGGCGCCGCTCGGCCGGGAACCGGACCGGGCTGTGCGGCGCCTCGGCGACGATTCGTTTCCAGGCCTCCGCCGCCAGCGCGTCCTTGTCTTGGGCGGCGCGGGTCAAGCCGAGGTTGAGCAGCGCCTCGGGCACCTGCGGCCAGTCGCCGTACCGGTCGACGAGCTGCGACCAGGCCCGCTCGGCCTTGGCCCAGCCCTGCCGCAACTGCTCGGCGTAGCCTTCCAGCACCAGGCTCTTGACCTGGACCCAGGCGACATCCTCGCCGGCTTCTTGCCGCGCGGCGCGGAGGAAGCTCAGGGCTTCCTCGAAGTGCTCGTCACGGATGGCCGCGGCCGCCTTGTCGAGCAGCTCCTGGGCCTTGGCGGTGCGCTCCGGGGTGGGCGCCTCGGGCGCCGCCACGCCGACCGACAGGGAGAAGACCAGGCCGAAGACCGTCAGGGTGTGCGTGTGCCTCATGACTCCGCCTCCCGCCGCAACCGGGCGCGCAGCGACTGCTCGGCCGCCTGCTCTGACTGCCGACGCTCCGCCTCCCGGCGCCGTTCCAGTTCCCCTTCGAGCTCCTCGATCCGTTCGAGGAGGCGGAAGATGATCTCGATCCCGGCCAGGTTCACGCCCATCTGCGTAAAGCTTTGGATACGCTGAATGCGCCGAATGTCGCGCCGCGTGTACAGCCGGACGTTGCCCCGCGACCGCGACGGGACGATCAGCCCGGAGCGCTCGTACATGCGCAGTGTCTGCGGGTGGGATGCGACCATCTCGGCCACGATGCCGATCGCGAACCGCGGCTCGTCTTGAGGCTCGGCGGCCATGTCAGCGCTCCTCCCGCGGCCGCCACAGGCCGGCGCGCGGATCAGGCGCACGGGCGGCGGCGTTCTCAATCGCCTGGACTTCGTCGGGCTTCAGGTCCCGCGGCACCACCGGCTGGACCCGCACCATCAGGTTGCCCCGCTGGCCGGTCTTGCGGTCCGGCAGGCCGTGTCCCCGGATGCGGAAGCGCTGGCCGCTCTGCGTGCCCGGTGGGATGCGCAACGGGCGCAGGCCGCGCAGGGTGGGCACGGGGATCTCGGCGCCGGCGACCGCCTCGGCCAGGGACACCGGCAGCTCGCACTCCAGGTCGTTGCCCTGCCGGGAAAAGAAGGGATGGTCGCGGACCTGAATCCGCAACAGCAGATCGCCGTCGGGAGCGTCGACGCCCTGACCGCCCTTGCCGCGGACGCGGAGCACCGCGTCCTGCTCGACCCCGGGCGGGATGCGCAGGCCGGTGAGCTGCCGCTGCCGCGGCGCCCGGCCCGAGCCGTGGCAGGTGGCGCACGGCCCGCCGCGCTGGCGGCCCTGCCCGCCACAGGCCGCGCAGACGTCCTCGAGCGAGACGGTCAGGTCACGGGTCGCGCCCTGGTCGACTTCTTCGAGGGTCACGCTGAGGACCATCTCGACGTCGGCGCCGCGCCGGCCGCGGGGCTCGAAGCCCGCCTGCCAGCCAGCCCGCTGCCGCCCGCGCCGGCCGAACAACCCGCCGAAGAGATCGCCCAGATCGCCCAGGTCGGACAGATCGACGCCTTCGGCCTGCTCGAACCGGAAGCCGCCCGGGCCGGCGCCGCCGGACTGCTGAAACTGGTCGAAGTCGGCGCCGAACCGGTCGTACTGCCGGCGCTTCTCCTCGTCTCCCAGCACCGCGTAGGCGGTCTGGATCTCCTTGAACCGCTCGGACGCCAGCGGATCGTCGCGATTGACGTCCGGATGGCACTGGCGGGCCAGGCGGCGGTAGGCGCGCTTGATGTCGCGGACCGACGCGTCGCGCGGGACGCCCAGCACCTCGTAATAGTCCTTGGCCATCGTCCGCGGTCCCTTCATCGGTCACACCTCTAAGACACTTCAAGCCAGGCCGCGGGCGCCGGCAAGGTCGGCCGAGCCGAACTGAAAGGGGCTCGGCCGACCCGTGGGCGCCGGTCAGCTCGCCTGGACCTCGATCCGCCGCGGGCGGGCGGCCTCGGCCTTGGGCAGCCGGATGGTCAGCACCCCGTCACGGTAGTCGGCGGTGATGGCCTCGCGGTCGACCGCGAAGCCCAGCTCGAAGGTCCGCTCGAACTTGCCGAAACTCCGCTCACGGTGCACCGAGACCTCCGCCTCGCTGCGCGGCGGCTCGGGCTTCTCGCCGCTGAGGGTGAGGTGGCTGCCGTCGACTTCGATCAGCAGCGCGTCCTTGTCCACGCCCGGCATCTCGGCGGTCAGGACCACCTCGTCGCCGGCGATCCGGATATCGACCGGGGGATAGCCTTCCCACCGGTCCCGGGCGACGTCGTCGAATAGCCGATGGAGCTCGTCGAACCACTGCTCCGTCGGCCGACTGAGGAATCGTGTCATCGTCTGCTCCTTTCAATCAAGTCACGACTGGACCGAGATCTGCTGGCGCCGGGCCTCGGCCGCCTTGGGCACGCTGACCTGCAGCACGCCGTCCTTGAAGGCGGCCTGGATGCCCTCGACCTCGACCGGCGCGCCAATCCGCACGGCGCGGGAGAACGACCCGTAGCTGCGCTCGACGCGCCGCCAGGTGCCGTCACCGGCCTCGGTCTCGGACTTCTTCTCGCCGCGGATGACCAGCGTCCCGTTCTCGTAGTTGACCTCGATGTCGTCGGGCCTCAGGCCCGGCAGCTCGAGGCTCACCTCGAAGTGGGTCGCGGTCTCGGTCAGGTCGAGCGCGGGAACCCAGTTGCCGGTCTGCAGCGTGTCGCTCGGCCGGAACAACGGATGCATCCCGGGCAGGCCCGGCCATCGCGTCACCGCGAAGGGATCGTAGCGATTCAGGTACCGCGTCATCCTTGCTCCTCCTTGGGCCCTGTGGCCCGTCCGTTTCCGCTCCCGGGCACAACCGCCCGGGTAAGCAAGCCTGGTGTCCGGCCCGCCAACGGCGGGCCAGGTCCGCCTACTGGTCGTCGTCGGAGAACTCGGCCTCGATCACGTCGTCGTCGCCGCCGGCCTCGGCGGGCTGCGGCTCGCCGTCGGCCTGACCGCCGGTCTGCGCGTAGAGCTTGTCGGCGATCTTGTAGCTGGCCTGCTGCAACTCTTCCTTGGCGGCGTTGTAGTCCTCGGTGGTGGCGCTGTCCGAGTCGAGCAGCTCCTTGGCCTTGGCCACCGCCTTCTCCACCGGAGTGCGGTCGGCGGCGTCGATCTTGTCGCCGTTCTCGGTCAGCAGACGGTCGATGCCCAGGACCATCGCGTCCAACTCGTTGCGCGCGTTCTGCCGCTCGCGGAACTTGCGATCGTCGTCGGCGTAGCGCTCCGCGTCGTGGACCATGCGCTCGATCTCGGCCTCGGTCAGCGCGCCGGTCTGCTGGATGGTCACCTTCTGCTCGCGCGCCGTCGCCTTGTCGCGCGCCGAGACGTTGAGGATCCCGTTGGCGTCGATGTCGAACGAGACCTCGACCTGCGGGATGCCGCGCGGCGCCGGCGGGATGCCGTCGAGCCGGAACTGACCGAGCAGCTTGTTCAGCCGAGCCTGCGAGCGCTCGCCCTGGTAGACCTGGATGTCCACCGCGGTCTGGCTGTCCTCGGCGGTGCTGTAGGTCCGCTTCATGGTCACCGGGATGGTCGTGTTGCGCTCGATCAGCTTGTCGAACACGCCGCCCAGGGTCTCGATGCCCAGCGACAGGGGGGTCACGTCGAGCAGGACCACGTCCTTGACGTCTCCCGAGAGCACCCCGGCCTGGATGGCCGCGCCGACCGCCACCACCTCGTCGGGGTTGACGCCGCGGTGCGGCTCCTTGCTGGTCAGCGACTTGACCAGAGTCAGGATCGACGGCATGCGGGTCGAGCCGCCGACCATGACCACCTCGTCGATCTGCTTGATGTCCACCCCACTGTCGCGGAGGGCCTGGTCGAACGGGCGGCGGGTGCGGTCGACCAGCGGCGCCGTCAGCTCGTCGAAGCGGGCCCGGGTGAGCTCCTTGACCAGGTGCACCGGACCGTCCGGCGTGCCGCTGATGAACGGCTCGTTGATCTCGCTGGTCGACTGCGAGCTGAGCTCTTTCTTGGCCTTCTCGGCCGCCGTCCGCAGCCGCTGGAGAGCGGCCGGGTCGTGCGCCAGATCGATCCCGTTGTCGCGCTTGAAATCGGCCACCAGCCAGTCGACCACGGCTTGGTCGAAGTCGTCACCGCCCAAGTGGGTGTCACCGCTGGTGGCCTTGACCTCGAACACCCCGTCGCCGACCTCCAGCAGCGACACGTCGAAGGTGCCGCCGCCCAGGTCGTAGACCAGAATGGTCTCGTCCTTCTCCTTGTCGAGCCCGTAGGCCAGCGAGGCCGCGGTCGGCTCGTTGATGATCCGCAGCACTTCCAGCCCGGCGATCTCGCCGGCGTTCTTGGTGGCCGTGCGCTGGCTGTCGTCGAAGTAGGCCGGAACGGTGATCACCGCCTGCTTGACGGTCTCGCCCAGGTACGCCTCGGCGTCGGCCTTGAGCTTCTGCAGGATGAACGCCGAGATCTGCTCGGGCGAGTACTCGGTGCCGTCGATGGTGTAGCGCTGCCGCGTGCCCATCTGGCGCTTGACGCTCATGATGGTCCGCTCGGGATTCATGATCGCCTGGCGCTTGGCCACCTCGCCGACCAGCCGCTCGCCATCCTTGCGGAAGGCCACCACCGACGGCGTGGTCCGATTGCCTTCGGCATTCGGTATGACCACCGGCTCGCCGCCCTCCATCACCGCCATGCACGAGTTGGTCGTCCCAAGATCGATCCCCAATACTTTCGCCATGCCACGCTCTCCCGCCCGCTCCTCGGGCCATCGGTGCGATTCTCATACTTGATAACGATGCTGTCAAGTCATAGGTTCCACGGATCTTGCGCAGACGTTGCGCGAACAAGTGATCAGCGCCGCGATATGGGTCCCATGGGTCGCATAGGACATATTCCGGTCTTCCATACCTGAGCGCAATGCTGTCAACCTTGGCGTTCGCCGCCACTTCACGTTGCCCGCGGCGGAGGCTAAAGCGGAGGGGCCGGCGGCCGATGGCAGGGTTGGAGCGAGGCCCGATGAGCGATGCCGCGGCCGGCGCCGGCACGGCCGACAGCGAGTTGCTGAGTCTGCGCACGGCGCTGGGCGTGGTCCGCGACGGGCTGGCCCTGGAAAGCGCTGTCGAGCGCTGTCTCGACCAGGCACTGGCCGCTCTGGAACTCGACTTCGGCTGCGTCTACGTGCGCCGGCACGACTACCTCCTGCGGATCGCCTCACGCGGGTTGACCGTCCCGAGGGGGCCGGACTCGGTGCTCGTGCTGGACGAAGCGCCGTGGGTCCAGCGCCCGTTCACCGCGCAGTTGTCGGGCGGTCCGGAGGGCCGCCTGCCGCACGACGTGGCGGGCAAGTGCTGGCTCTCGCTGCCGCTGCGAATCGGGCCGCACCTGACCGGCCTGCTGCTCATCGGCGGGTACCGCAAGGGCCCGGCCGAGCTCCCGCCGACTCGCGCCCTGGAGCGCATCGCCGGGCATCTGGCGGTGGTCATCGACAATGCCGAGCGGTTCCAGCAACTCCGCGGATTGCTCAACGACGCGCGCGACGTGATCTTCCGCACCGACGCCGGCGGCCGGCTGGTGTACCTCAACCCGGCCTGGTACGAGACCACCGGCGAGGCCCAGGCGGCGGCGCTGGGCCGCCGGCTGGTGAGCTACCTCGAGCCCGAGGCCCGGCGCCGGCTGGGCCCCGGCCTGGAGGCGCTGGTCCCGCGCGGCAGCGTGATCGGCCGGCAGACCTTGCCGCTGGCCGGCGACCGGCCGCGCTACGTGGACATTCAGGCCCGGCTGGTCCGCGACGACCGGGGCGCGATCGTCGGCACCGCCGGGGTGCTGCGCGACGTGACCCTGACCGTCCGCCAGGCGCAGGCGCTGCGCGAGGCCAATCAGGAACTGCGGGTGCGGGCCGGGCAGCTCGAGGCGGCCAACCGCGAGCTGGCCGAGGCCGACCGCCTCAAGTCCGAGTTCCTGGCCAATCTCAGCCACGAGCTGCGCACGCCGTTGGGCATCATCAGCGGGTATGCCGAGCTGCTCGGCGACCTGGCCGGCGCGCTGCCCGAGCCCGGCGGCGAGTACCTGCGCGGGATCACCGAGAACGCCGGCCGGCTGGAGCGCGCCATCGTCCAGTTGCTCGACCTGGCGCTGATCGAGGCCGGGCGGGTCGAGACCGCCGGGCCGCCGGTGTCCCTGGCGACGGTCCTGCGGGGCGCTTGCGACGCGGCCGAGCCGGCGGTGCGCGCCGCCGACATGACGCTTACCCCGGCGTTGGTGCCGGCCGGGACCCGGGTTGCGGTGGCCCCGGACCGGCTTCGCCAGGTGCTCGGCATCCTGCTGGAGAACGCGGTCGAGTTCGGCCGGCCGGGCGGCCGGATCGTGGTCGCGGTCGGCCTCCGCCGCGACGTCAGGCCGATGGGCGACGACCCGCCCGCCGGCCCGCCGCGGTACGCCGCCGTGACGGTGACCGACGACGGCGTCGGGATCCGGCCCGAGCGTCTGCCGGGCCTGGGCCGCAAGTTCGTTCAGGCCGATGGGGGCGACACGCGGGAGCACGGCGGGCTGGGCCTCGGACTGGCCATCAGCCGGGCGCTGATCGAACGCATGGGCGGCCGCCTGGAACTGCACAGCGACGGGCTGGAGCTGGGCACCACCGCCGGCTTGACGGTCCCCCTGGCGAGCTGATCCGCCGGCCCGAGTCCGGGCCGGGTTTCCGGTCAGGGCACCCGTACCCGGGAATCTTGGCCGTCGGGAATTATCCGGCGCCGCGGTTCGTTACGATTCGCCAATAGGGGGCGGTGAGTGGCTTCGGCCACGTTGTCCGGGGGGTCCACGACCTGGACGATGCCGCCGGTGTACCGGCGGCATCGTTATGACTGGTCGTTTTTGGTATCCTACGCCGTGGCGCCGCCGGCGCCGGGAGCTTGGCCGATGACCGGACGCGAACGCCTCTTGACCGCCTTCGACCACCGCGAGCCCGACCGCATCCCGTTCGACCTCGGGTCGATGCCGTTCAGTGGCATCGTCACCGTCGCCTACCGCCACTATGCCGGGTACCGCCACCTGGACCTGCCGGAGCCGGACATCGCCGACGTCAAGCAGCAGCTTGCCCGTTGCGACGAGCGGCTGCTGACCGACCTGGAGGTCGACACCCGGCCGGTCCGCCGCGGCCGCTCGGCGCGTCAGACCGACCCGATCTGGCGCGAGGGGTCGTACGACTGCTTCGTCGATGAGTGGCGGCTCGGCTGGCGGCGGCCGGTGCCCGAGGGCCTCTACTTCGACCTCTTTCAGCACCCGCTGCGCGGACTTTCGCTGGACCAGTTGCGGTCCTGGCAGTGGCCCGACCCCACCGCCGACGAGCGGTTCGAGGGCATGCTTCAAGAGGTCGAGGCGACCGCAGCCGAGGGCCACGCCGTGGTCATGGGCGGACTCTGCGCCGGAGTCTGGGAGATGTCGTTGTGGCTGCGGGGCTACGATCAGTTCTACCTCGACATGGCCGCCGAGCCGGAGTTGGCCGACTGGCTGATCGGCCACCTGGTCGAGCTCAAGCTGGCCTACTGGGAGAAGGCGCTGGGTCTGGTCGGCCACCAGGTATCGGTGTGCTACGAGGCCGACGACCTGGGCGGGCAGTCAGCCCTGATGGTCTCGGCCGACATGTACCGGCGGCTGGTCAAGCCCCACCAGCGGCGGCTGTTCGCCGGGATCAAGTCGTTCGCCCCGCACGTCAAGCTGGTCTACCACACCGACGGCGCCGTGGACGAGGTGATCGGCGACCTGATCGAGTTGGGCATCGACGCGCTCAATCCCATTCAGGTCAGCGCCGTGGGGATGGGCGACACGGCCCGGCTGAAGCGGGAGTACGGCCGCGACCTGGTGTTCTGGGGCGGCGCCTGCGATTCGCAGCATACACTGCCCCACGGCACGCCGGACCAGGTGGCCGAGGAAGTCCGCCGACGGGTCGGCGACCTGGCGCCCGGCGGCGGGTACGTGTTCGCCGGGATACACAACGTCCAGGCCGACGTCCCACCCGAGAATCTGGACGCCTTGTGGTCAACCTTCCGCGCCGAGGCCGGCTACGCCTGAGCGCCGCGCCGTGGGGAACCGACCGCTTAAAGCGTGGTTAAATCTGTGGTAACATCGAACTGAGAGGTGGGATTCCGGCCCGAAGCGGGAATACCATAGGGACGGGCGTCCGGGGGTGGTGGGCGCGCCGGTGGGTACGTGCCCCGCACGGGGTGTGGAAGGTTGCAGCGTGGCTGGGAGGCCGATGTCCGAACGAGCGGGTCGCGGCGCTGGCGCCACCGAGGCGGGCGGTCTGACGGCCCGGACCGCGCGGCTGCGGGAGCGCGTGCGGCGCGAAGCCGGCCCCTTTCTCGAGCGGCCGGTGCTCCTGGCCGAGGCTTTCCGGGCCAGTGAGGGCGAGCCCTGGCACAACGTGCGGTGGGCCGAGGCCACGGCTCATCTCCTGGCCTCCTGTCGCCTGACCATCTTGCCGGAGGAGCGGCTGGTCGGCGCCTATCCCAGCTCCACCGCCTCGCCGGAGTTCGCCGCCATCGACGCGGCCAACGACTACCTCTACTCCCAGAACTGCGGGCTGATCACCCCGACCGGTCACATCGCCCTGGACTACCCCGGCGTGCTGGCCTGGGGCCTGGACCGCGTCACCTCCGACGTGCGCCACAAGCGCCGCACGGTCCGGCTGCTCGACCCGCGCCGGCCGGAGAAGCTGGCCTACTACGAAGCGGCGGACATCGCCCTGACCGGGCTGCGCAACTTCATCGACCGGCACGCCCGGCTGGCGACCGAACTGGCCGAAGCGGAGAGCGACCCCGAGCGGCGGGTCGAGCTGGCCGAGATCGCGCGGATCTGCGCCCAGGTGGCGCACGGTCCGGCGCGCACTTTCCGCGAGGCGCTGCAGCTTTCCTGGTTCTGCCTGCTGGCGACGGTGCTCGAACTGGGCCCGAGCCACGAGTCCGTGTCGCCCGGCCGGGCTGACCAATACCTCTGGCCGTGCTACGCCGCCGAGCAGAGCGCGGGTAGCTTGGACGTGGCGCTGGTCGACGACATGCTCGACCAGTGGCTGGTCAAGCTCAACCAGTTCAGCCACGGCCGCTCCCGGCTGATGACCGTCTGTGTGGGCGGCCGGCGGCCCGACGGGGTGGACGCCAGCAACGAGCTGTCGTTCCGCCTGTTGCGCAGCAGCGCCCGGACGCGGATGCACATGCCCGGGCTGGCGCTGTTGTGGCACGCCGAACTCCCCGACGAGCTGCTCCTGGAAGGCTGTCGGCTGCTCGGCAACGGCAACGCGCAGCCGGCGTTCTTCAATCACGACCTGATCATCGAGGGGCTGCAGCGTCACGGGGTGCCGTTCGAGCACGCGGTCGATCACCTCCCGGGCGGCTGCGGCGGCACCTCCATCGCCGGGCGCAGCGGGACCTGGGTGGCCGAGGCCGCGGTCAACCTGCCGGTCTCGCTGCTGTGCGCCATGTTCGGCGGCAAGGATCCGCGCAGCGGCGACGTGGTCGGCGAGGCGACCCCGGTCCCCAAGGGCTGGAACGCCCTCCTCGACGCCCTCGACGCGCAGTTGGCCCACGCCGCGCACCGGGCGGTGGCCGCCGGCATCGAGGTCCAGTCGCTGGCCGCGCGGCTGCGCCCGTTGCCGCTGCTGTCCTGTTTCATCCAGGGCTGCCTGCAGCGCGGCATCGACGTCAGCCAGGGCGGCGCGCTGTACAACTTCCTCGAGCCGGAAGCCGTCGGCCTGGCCAACGTGGTCAACAGCCTGGCGGCCATCCGCGCGCTGGTCTACGACGGCCGGCGCTGCACGCTCGAGGAATTGCGCCAGGCGCTGAGCGACAACTGGGACGGGCACGAGCTGCTGCGGGAGAGCATCCGCCGCACCGCGCCGCGGTTCGGCCGCGACGACCCGCAGGTCAACGGCCTGTTCGCCTACGTCGCCGGCTCCTGGTGCGACCATCTCGAAGGCTGCCGCAACTACTTCGGCGGGCCGGTCCTGCCCGGCTTCCTGGGCTGGCAGGCCTGGGCCGAGCTGGGCCGCGAGACGCCCGCCACGCCCGACGGCCGCCGCGATTGCGAGCCGTTCGCCGACAACCTGGGCGCGCTGTGCAGCCTCGACGGCGACGAGGTGGAGCAGTTCGTGCTGTCGGCCTCCGGGCTCGATCTGACCCGCATCCTGGGCGGCATCGGCGCCAGCATCCGCCTCCCCGACGGCGCGCTGCGCGCGCCCGAGGGTCCGTTGCGGCTGAAGGGCAAGATCCTCCGCGCCTTCGCCGAGTTGGACGCGTTCATGCTCGAAGTCGACCTGACCTCGGCGGCCGAGCTGCGCGCGGCGCGCCACGAGCCGGACGCCGACCAGCCGGTGATGGTCCGCGTCGGCGGCTGCGCGGTCCCGTTCGGCGATCTGCCGCCCGACGCCCAGGACACCATCATCGCCCGCCAGGAGGGCTGATCCGGGGGAGGGTTGCCCGTCCGCTCGGGCGAATGCAGCCACCATGAACGTGCTCGTGGCGTGTTGGATAGCCGTCGTCGCGGCCGGCGAGGCGCCGCCGGTGGTGCCCGACCTGCGCGGCCTGTCCGAGGTCACCTTCTGCCTCCACCGCCCCCCCGGCGACCATGAGCTCGCGACGCTGCTGGCCCGGTTGCCCGAGTGGACCGATTCGCTACGGCTCGACCGGCTGGCGGTGCCGCTGGCGCCGGCCACCGCCGGAGGCGATTTCGCCGCCCAGGCCGGGCGGCTGGCGCGGCTGGCCTCCGCGCTCGGCGCGGCGCGGCTGGTGGTGGTCACGCCGCCGGTCGGCACCGTCGGCTGGGAGGCGTCCAACAACCTCGCCTACCTGCCGCTGGGCGGCCGGCCGATCCTGGTCTCCACCCCGCAAGAAGCGTGGCTCGGCCGGCTGGCCGCCCTGCCCGTGGCGACCGTGGCGCTGGTCCTGGAAGGCTGCCTCAAACCGCCCTCGGCCGACGAGCTCGGCGCGCACCTGGACGCGTTGGCTCAGGCCTGTGCCGCGGCCGGGCGGGCGGTCGAGCTGTGGCTCCCGGCCGATCTGGCCGCGACCGACCCCCGCGCGCCGGCGCTGGCCGCCCTGACCGCCGA